>ERZ1026800.666-NODE-666-length-27208-cov-4.554042_pt1 | contig 27208 bp, 25 predicted proteins | sample MGYA00520873_ERZ1026800 | MGnify/ENA primary metagenome ERZ1026800 (study PRJEB33270, sample SAMEA104284475) | anaerobic digester metagenome | biome: Anaerobic digester microbiome; feature: mesophilic sludge digester; material: Anaerobic digester biomass | place...
GCTTTACGCGGAAGGAAAGCATAAATTGCTGATCATCCTGCAAGCAATGGATACCGGCGGAAAAGACGGCACCATTCGATCAGTTTTCGAAGGCGTAAATCCCCAAGGTGTAAAGGTTGCATCATTCAAAACGCCCACAGCGTTGGAGCTTTCGCATGATTACCTTTGGCGCATTCACCAACATACTCCCGCTCGTGGTGAAGTGGTTATCTTCAACCGCTCGCAATATGAGGATGTATTGGTGGTGCGGGTGCATTCGCTGGTACCCGAGGAGGTTTGGTCCAAGCGCTATGAACATATCAACGCGTTCGAACGCATGCTGTGCGATGAAGGCACAACGATCCTCAAGTTTTATTTGCACATCGACCTCAAGGAACAGGCTAAGCGCTTCTTAGCCCGTGTGGAAGACCCCACCAAGCAGTGGAAGTTTAATCCGGGTGACCTAAGCGAACGCGAACGGTGGCATGAATACATGCAAGCTTATGAAGATATGCTCAACCGTACCAGCACAGCTTGGGCACCTTGGTATGTAATCCCCGCAAATAAAAAATGGTATCGCAACTGGTTGATTGCCAAAATTGTGGTCAAGACGCTCAAAGACCTGGATATGCATTATCCGCAACCGGCTGAAGACCTGGAGCATTATCATAAGCGCCTGTTAGAGATGACCCTTTCAGAAGCATAAGCATGAGTGAAACAGATCTTACCCCGCTGAATGCCGTTTTTGGAGGCAGGCTCCAGCGCGATTTTATCCTGCCTTTTGAAGGCAAACCCCAGCTGAATGTTTTAGGTGGTAATTTGCCCTACGCAGCAGCAGGATATGCGCTTTGGGGCGGGAAGGCGGGCTTAGTCGCTCGCATCAATCGTGATTTCCCACAAGCCTGGCTGGACCAGTTGGCAGCGGCAGGAGGTGATACGAGCGGCATCAAGAGGGTCAATGAACCCCTAGATGACCGCCGTTTTATTGTTTATCTCGACCCGCTCACCCCAAGGATGGACAGTCCGCTGACCTACTTTGTTGAAAGAGGCATTCCCTTCCCACGCGAGTTGATCGGTTACGAAACAGCTGAACCGCGTTTTTGCAGCAAGGTCGAGTATGCACCCTACTCGGTACATGTCAACGATGTCCCCCATCTCTATATGGACGCACCCGCTGCGCACATTTGTCCAATTGATTATATGTCGCATAAGATTATGCCCTCACTGCTCAAAACTGGATTGGTAGATACCTTGAGCATGCGCTCTACAGCTTGTTACATGGACCCGACCTATTGGGAAGATATACGCGGCTTGATTGCCGACTTGACCATTTTTATGACCACAGAAGCCGAAGCCAAGCGCTTGTTCCAAGGGCGCAGTGTGGATGTGTGGGAAATTGCCGCGGGGCTGGCGGATTATGGTCCCCAAATCATTGTGGTGAACATGCCGGATGGCTCCACCTGGGTTTATAGCCGGCTGCAAGCTAAACGCTGGATCGTGCCTGCTTACCCTACCCGCGTTGTAGATCCTACTGGTATGTTGGATGCCTTTGATGGCGCTTTTCTCTTTGCTTATCGCCAAGACTTTGACCCGGTTGAAGCCGCGCTATGCGGCAGTATCACTGCAGCGTTGTGTCTGGAAGGCTCAGGTCCCTTCTATATCTTAGATACGCTCCCCGGCTTAAAGGAAGCCCGCCTGGAAGCATTGCGACCGCGCGTGAGGGTTATCTAAGACCCTTAGTCAACATTCACTAAGGCAATTTCATAAACATAAGGCCAATTTTTACCCGTAACGAACAACCGGCTCTCTTTGGCATCGTAAGCAATGCCATTGAGAACGTCCGCTGGATTAGGCGCATGCTCACCTTCTCGCAAGCTGCTCAGGTCGATCTGACCCAGCACTTGCCCGCTGCTTGGGTCGATGCGCACGATGACGTCCTGATACCAAATATTGGCATACACTTCACCTTGGATGTATTCCAGCTCGTTAAGCTGTTCTACAGGCTGCCCCCCTTGGCTAACTTGGACTGTTCGGGTGGTTTGCAGGGTTTGCGGGTCGAGGAAATACAGCGTGGCGCTGCCATCAGAAAGGATGAGGCTGTTGCCGTCGGTTGTCAGCCCCCAGCCTTCTGTGGGGTAGCTGAAGCTTCCAAGTAAAGCAAAAGCCTTATCGTAGATGAAGCCGGTGTGTTCTTTCCAGGTGAGCTGGTAAAGCTGGTCCTCGTAAAGCGCTAACCCTTCGGCAAAATACTGATCCTCCAACTTCAGCTCTTGCACCACCTTACCTGTAGCAGGCTCTACTTTACGCAAGGTGGACTTGCCATAGAGCCCGGTGCTTTCATAAAAGTATCCATCTGCATAAACCAAACCTTGCGTAAAGGCGTCCGTATCATGCGGGTAGGTTGCTAATACACTGATTCGAGCGTTGCTGCCCAAATCTGCGGGGATGGATTCTGCGTGTGGCAAACGAAAATACATAATCAACAGAAATATGGCGAGTGCGATCAAAGCGAGAGCGATGTTGCTGCGTTTGCTCTGTGAACTTGGTTTCTCTTTGGGAAGCATAGCTAACTCCTTTGTGATGGTATTATTTTAATCCATACCTCCCAAAGCCCCAAATAGTTGCACCGAATGAGCAAAATATACAAAAATCCAATGATGCCTATACCTGCGTATTAGAATCTTTCCGAAAGAACTTCCTTGTTCTCGCCGGTCTCCCGAGTGCGCAGCCTACCCGTAGGGTACCGAGCGAGGAAGTTGACCGTAGGTCTCCGCATTTCAAACAATATTGAGACCTAAAGGTCAACTGCCTTTCATGGTCAGGATCCATGAAAGAACAATAAACAGCTGATTGTTCTCGCCGATCCCCAAGTACACAGCCTACCCACAGAGTACCGAGCGAGAACAAGACTATTTTGTCATTGCGAACCCCGAAGGGGCGAAGCAATCTTCTGCTACGGTAGATAAGATTGCTTCGTCGGGCAAAGAGCGCCCTCTTCGCAATGACAGTCTGGGCTTACCTTGTTCTCGCTGGTCTCCTCGATCTTAGTTCTCGCCGGTCTCCTCAGTGCGGAGCCTCCTGGAAGGACCAGCGAGTGGGAATGACCGCAGGTCTCCGCATTTTAGGTGATTGTGATTACCAACATCATAATAAACAGTTTCTTTGAGACCTAAAGGTCACAGGCCTTGCACGGTCAGGAGACCATGCAAGAACAGGGTAATGGCACAATTCTAACCCACACTCTATAAAGACTCTAAAAAGCTTTCCCGAGTCAGCAGATTTTGTAGTAAATCCAATCATTTGTATGCCTGCGTGATAAAATCTTTGCGAAAGAACAACTTGAGACACTTTAAAGCTCAGATAAGGAGGACCATGTCCGAAGTCTTAGACCGTTTTATCCGCTATGTGCAGATTGACACCCAATCGGCTCGCGATTCCGAAACATACCCCAGTACTGCCAAGCAGTTGGACCTCTTACGCCTGCTCGCAGAAGAACTCAAGCAAATCGGGATGCAAGACGTGCGTATGGACCGGTATGGCTACGTGACTGCCACGCTGCCAGCCAATAACGGCAAAGCCTCTCCTGTGGTGGGTTTTTTAGCGCATGTGGATACCAGCCCGGATGCCAGCGGTGCGAATGTACACCCGCGCGTGATTGAACACTATGACGGCGGCGAGATTGTGCTCAATGCTAAAGAGAATATCCGCCTCTCGCCCGAGCGCTTCCCGGATTTACGCAAGTACGTGGGGCAGACCCTGGTAACAACTGATGGCACCACGCTGCTTGGCGCAGATGACAAAGCCGGCGTCGCGGAGATTATGACAGCTATGGCTACTCTCATTGCCCACCCAGAAATTCCGCATGGCACACTCAAAATTGCCTTCACGCCCGATGAGGAGGTGGGGCGCGGGGTGGATTATTTTGACGTGGAAGCTTTTGGCGCAGATTTCGCTTTTACTGTTGACGGCGGGGAAATGGGTGAGCTGGAGTACGAGACCTTCAACGCCGCGAGTGCAAAAGTGCGCGTGCACGGGCGCAATGTGCACCCTGGCACTGCTAAGGGCATTATGCTCAACGCTATCCTCATTGGCATGGAATATAACGACTTGCTGCCCGTCTTCGAGCGCCCTGAGTTTACCGAGGGCTACGAAGGTTTTTACCACTTAATGGGGATGGAAGGCACTGTGGAAGCGGCTAAACTCGAATATATTATCCGCGATCACAGCGATGAGCGCTTTGCCCAAAAGAAAGCCCTGATGCAAGCCGCAGCGGACTTTCTCAATCAGCGCTATGGCGAGCCGGTGGTTGAGGTAGAAATTAAAGACCAATATTACAACATGCGCAAGATGATCGAGCCGCATCCTGAAATCATTGAGGTTGCCAAGGCTGCGTATACCGCGGTTGGGCTGGAGCCGCACATTATCGCGGTACGTGGTGGCACAGATGGCAGCCGGCTTTCGTATATGGGCTTGCCCACGCCTAATATCTTTGCCGGGGGGCATGCCATGCACGGGCGCTATGAGTTTGTGCCTCTGGTGGCGATGGAAAAAGCTGTGGAAGTTATTCTCAAGATCGCCGAGTTAGCCACAGCGAACTGATATTGTGACTTAAAAAAGAACCGGGTTGCTTTCCATCGGAGAGCAGCCCGGTATTGTTTTTTTATTGGGGTTAACTGCAGCAGCCGTCCGAGCAGCCATCAGCACAGCCGTCATCACAGCCGTGATTGAGCTGACCAGCAGCCAGCTCGTCTTCAGTAGCCGGACGGATACTGAGTACCGTTACTGTAAACTGTAGGTCTTTGCCAGCCATGGGGTGGTTAAGGTCCAGCTCAACGGCATCTTCATATAACGCCGTTGCCACACCCGTGAAAACGTGACCACTCGCATCCCGCAGACGCATAGGCTCGCCTAAGCGAATTTCAAAGTCGGGTGGGAAGGATGCACGCGTGACCATCACCACTGCATCAGGGTCAAACTCGCCATAGGCATCTTCCGCGCGAACCAAAACTTCTTTAGTATCGCCAACTTGCAAGCCCGTGAGCGCATTTTCTAAGCCTGTGATGATGTTTTCGTGCCCGTGTAAGTATTCGAGCACGTCAGATTCGATTTCTTCACCATCGACAACGAGGTTATAAGCCAACTGTACCACGGCGTCGTTTTGAATCGTATTCATATTTTGTTCTGTCATTTTTTCTCCACAATTATTGATACCGGAATTATTCCGAGAAGCAAGATTATATCAGAGGAACCCATTGTGCAGTATTTTTGTAAACCCTTGTAAGAGCAAAGTGATAATGTCCTAAAGTAGCAAATTTGAAATTTCCTGTTTATGATTTAAAGATCCTTTTTCAAGCATGGGACCTTACGGATAGGCTACGCACTAAGAGACCGGGGAGAACGACCAGCTGTTCTTGCAGGGTACCCTGCGGGTAGGCTGCGCACTCTCCTGACCCTGCAAGGCATTTGACCTTTAGGTCTCAGGTTTCTCGCTGGTGTCTTCACCAGCGAGAACAAAGCTTTACATGGAAATTAATTGTGTCCACTTTTTTGGGGTAAGCTCACATTGTCTTTGCGAGGAGGGCGCTCTTTGCCCGACAAAGCAATCTTTTCTAACGTAGCAGAAGATTGCTTCACTCCTACGGGACTCGCCTAAGGCGCTCGCAATAACAAAAGGAGTGATGACAATATGGCGTGACTCGGAGCTGGGAGAAGGCAGGATGAGGGCAAGCCGAGATTATTTGGGATTACCCCAAAAAAGTGGACACAATTAATTTCCATACAAAGCTTCATACTCTAAAGGGCTGAGATAGTTCAGCGTTGAATGGAGACGTTCTCTATTGTACCAAGCCTCAATATACTCAAAGATTGCATGGCGTGCCTCCTCTCGTGTGGTGAATTGATGATTGACACATTCTGTCTTGAGGGTGGAAAAGAAACTTTCCATGGCAGCGTTGTCATAGTAATTGCCTAAATGGTTCATACTAGGCTGAGCCTGCATGCTGGTGAGTAAGCGCTGATATTCTAAGCTGGTGTATTGACTACCTTGGTCAGAATGGTGCAAGAGACCCGCCATGGGTTGCCGAGTCTTCCAAGCCATCTGTAAGGCTGAAATTACCAGTTTGGTGTCGATATGCGTATCCATTGCCCATCCCACGACTTTCCGTGAGAACAGGTCTAGCACAGTAGCTAAATACAACCATCCTTCAGTGGTATCGATGTAGGTAATATCCCCCACCCATTTTTGGTTGGGTTTTTCAGCCGAAAAATCTTGTGCCAATAGGTTGGGAGCTGTGAACGCCCCGGCTTTACGCTGGGTAGTCACAGGATGATATTTCCGTCGGGATATGGCCACCATCCCCTGCTTTCGCATCAAACGCGCTACCCGATTATGCCCACAGATAACCCCTTCATGGCACAAAGCAGCCTGTATGCGCAAAGCACCATAAGTCTCACGACTGTGGATAAAGATGGCTTGGATCTGCTTGATGAGCACCCTGTTGGTCAGTTCCCGTCGGCTTGGGGACCTTTTCTTCCAGGCATAATACCCACTGTGGCTTACTTTCAACACTTTACACATCCGTTGCACTGAAAATTCTTTTTCATGCTCAGCGATAAAAACAAAAATCAGGTGCTTGTCCGTGAGAAAATACTGAGCACTTTTTTTAGGATTTCGCGCTCCTCTTCCACAGCTGCCAACTCGCGCTGCAAGCGTCGAATCTCAGCTTTGGCTGCATCTAAATCTTGCGGGCCTAAGCGGGCTGGCTCTACCCCGTTTTGAATGATCTGAAAACGAGCACGCCATTTAGTCAGTAATCCGGGAGTTATCCCTAATTCCCGTTCTATCTGCCCAGCACTCTTGCCACTCGTCTTGAGCATCTCCAAGGCTTCTAGCTTGAATTCTTCTGGGTAAACCCGATATTGTCTGTCCATGTCTGCCTCCTGTTATCTAGTGTAATTCTGTACTTTTTCTGTGTCCACTAAATCAGGGTAAGACCATATTTAGATTGAAGAGGTGGGGAGTAATCAATGGACAGGCGTTTTTCAATGTCCTCAAACAACAGAAGGTTAATATTCGAATAAAAATCATACGAGAGAACTTTTCCACTGAACAACAGTACATTTCACAATTACCAGCATTAGGAAATTTATGCGTAACCCTAACATTATTTGTAAACCCTCTACATAATAAGCAATATTCATCCTTTGGATTTGACATCGGTGGGATACCCTAATAAAATATGCGCCTATTGAAAAACTTTTACAATAAGGAACTATGGACTGGCAAAAATTATTAAAACAAGCGGGTTATCGCATCTCCAAACCGCGCAAACAAGTGATGCAGCTGCTTGAAAGCACCCAAACCCCACAAACCGCTTTGGCGATCTACGAGAAGCTCAAGGCGCAAGGCGAGCGCGCGAGCCTGGTCAGCGTCTATCGCACGTTGGAGCTGTTTGCTTCCTTGGGGCTGATTTCGATGGTCTACGAACCGGAGGGCAGCTTAGGTTATGTGCCAGCTTCAGCTGGGCACCATCACTACATCGTCTGCCAAGTTTGCCACCGTGCGGTGGAGTTCAATGGCACTGAAGACCTCGATGGTTTGGTTCATCAGGTGGAAAGTCAGACACTTTTTGCGGTGAAGGATCATCTGCTTCAATTTTTCGGCGTCTGTCCAAAGTGCCAAAATAAATCTAAGGAGTCAGCATGAAAAAACTAACCCTGGCATTATTACTGGTCATTTTGTTACTTTCGGCTTGTGCAAATGTTCCTGCCACACCCCAGGCAAATAAACCGGTTGTGATGGTGAGTGTGCAGCCACAAGCCTACTTCGTCCAAAAAATCGCTGGGGATTTGGTTGAAGTGCAAGCAATGGTCGGTACTGGAGACGACCCCCACACTTATGAACCTACCACGGAGCAAATGCGCAGCCTAACAAACGCCCAGCTTTACTTTAGTATCGGCGTGGAGTTCGAAGCAGCTTGGTTGCCACGTTTTACTGCAGCTAACCCTAACCTCAAGATTGTGGATTCTGCCGAGGGGGTGGTGCGTCTTCCCGCTGCACCTAGCGAAAATGGGGAAGAAGCAGGGGAACCAGACCCGCACATTTGGCTCTCCCCCAGCCGGGTTAAGCAAATTTCAGCTAACATGGCAGCCGCTTTAGCTGAGCTCGATCCAGATAACGCTCCGATCTATGAACAGAACCTTGCGACGTGGCTGCAGGAGATTGATCAGGTCGATGCGGATATCCGCTCGGCGCTCTCGGGTATCTCGCGAAACGTTTTTCTCAGTGTCCATCCATCCTGGGGGTATTTTGCGGACGAATATGGCTTGCAGATGTTAGCTGTGGAGCAGGAAGGCCAGGAGCCAGGCCCAGATGACCTTGCCAAAATTATTGAGCAGGCACGTGCACACCAGGTTACCTATGTATTTACGCAAAAAGGCGTAAATCAGAAGTTAGCCCAATCCATAGCCGATCAACTTGGCGGTGCGCAGATCGTAGAGCTTGACCCCTTGGCGCAAAATTGGTCAGAAAACATGCGCTATGTTGCAGCGCAATTAGCCGCCGCGTTGAAATAGGAGCATTCTATGGAATTAAACCCTCACGAACCTGTAATTTCCCTCGAGCACGTCTGGGCTAGCTACGAAGCCGATAGTGTTCTCGAAGATGTTACTTTCACCCTCTACCGTGATGATTTCGTTGGCTTGATTGGTCCCAATGGCGGCGGAAAAACCACGCTTATCAAGGTTATATTGGGCTTGGTGAAGCCGCGTAAAGGACGTGTGAGCGTGATGGGCAAACCCCCCGAAGTTGGACGCCAGGCGATTGGTTACGTGCCGCAGCTGCAAATCTATGATAAGGATTTTCCAATCTGCGTTTGGGACGTGGTCAGTATGGGCAGGCTCAAACCTGGCTTCTCCCAGCTGCGTATGGATGACCAAGATAAACTCAAGGTGGAAGAAGCCTTGCGCCAGATGGACATTCTGGACCTCCGTAAGCGCACCATTAACGAACTCTCTGGAGGACAGCGGCAACGTATGTATATTGCCAGGGCGCTGGCTGTAGAGCCGCAAATATTAATCTTAGACGAACCCACAGCCAGCGTGGACCCACAAGCAACAACCCATATTTACCAATTGCTCAGGGAGCTCAACACTCACGTTGCGATCCTGCTCATCTCCCATGATGTAATGGCGATTTCATCTTATGTGAAGACCATCGGCTGCGTTAATCGCCGCCTAATTTACCATGGCGCAAAAGAAATTACATCGGAAATCTTGGGTTCAGTTTATGGCTGCCCGGTGGATCTTATCGCCCATGGCGTGCCGCATCGCGTTTTGGCAGAGCATGATCAACCTCAGGAGGAACAACGATGATTCAATTTCTAACTACCCTTTGGTCCTACGGGTTTATGCGTAATGCCCTTTTGGCAGGCGTCTTGGTGAGCATAGCTTGTGGAATTATTGGCACACTGGTTGTGTTGAACCGCATCGTGTTTATTAGCGGAGGGATTGCGCATGCAGCTTATGGCGGTGTTGGGATTGCGTATTTTTTAGGAGCGGATCCCGTACTGGGTGCGGTTGGCTTTAGCCTGCTCTCTTCTTTAGCCATGGGTTTAGTCCACCGTAAAGAAGGCCAACGCGCCGATACGATTATCGGAGTGATGTGGGCTATCGGCATGGCTATTGGGATCATCTTCCTCAGCTTAAGCCCAGGCTACAAAGCTGACCTGATGAGCTATCTTTTCGGCAGTATTTTAGCTGTCTCAACCATGGATCTGTGGTTGATGGCGGGCATTGCGCTGCTCTCCCTGGTTTTCATGCTCTTATTTTACTGGAAGCTCTTAGCGCTTTCGTTTGACCAAACATTTGCTACTGTGCGCAACGTACCCGTTGGTCCGCTTTATCTGGCAATGATCACACTCATCGGGCTTACGGTAGTAATTGCCATGCGTGTGGTTGGGCTGATTATGGTTATTGCCTTGCTTACCATTCCTCCAGCGATAGCAAACCTTTACCTCAAGGACATGCGGGCTATCATGGCGCTTTCCGCAGCGCTGAGCATGCTCTTTTGTACTGTTGGCTTAATAATCTCTTATGTGCTTAATTTACCCTCAGGTGCGGTGATTATCCTCGTGGCAGGCTTAGCTTATGTGCTGGCGGCTTTAATTCGATCGCTGCTTCTGCGGCGTCAAGTACCTGAAGAAGGAATTGCTGTTATCGGTTAGAATTGAAGCACCATTAACAACGGATTAATTGAGACTGCGAAGTATGGATATCATTGAATTGGGTTTATGGATGGGGAAGCATTTGTCTCTAACTTCCGGTCATCGGTTGGCGCGTCTTGCTGGCAGCGCAATCGCCTTAGCTCAAAACAGCAATTTAATGCTGGCAATTAAGGCAAACCAGTGGGTGGCTTCTGCAGAAAGCTTGAATCGCAAACAATTAGTACAGCTTTCCCGTCAGGTAATGCAAAATGACGTCGTAGCTTTATTTGATTTTTTTTACTACTATCACCGTATCGAAGAATGCAAACAGCGCGTAAGCCTCTCACCAAATTTCCAACAGATGTTAACTGAAGGCAAAGATCAGCACCAACCTCAGATATTGCTCGGTCCGCACTTAGGCGCTTTTGACCTAATGGGCTTATTGGTCGTGAAACTGGGTCTGCCGGTTGTGATTTTGTCTTATCCCAACCCTCAGGGCACGTATAAAACCCAAAACAAAATTCGCGAAGATGCCGGCATGCGTATTTTACCCATCAACCTAAGCGCCTTTCGGGAAGCTAAACAAGCGCTGAAGCATGGGGAGAGCTTAGTAACCGGCATCGACCGCCCGATTGAATCCAACCAAGAGGTAAAGTATCAACCAAAATTTTTTGGAAGACCTGCCCCTCTCCCCACTTTTTATGTACGCATGGCATTGGATAGCGGCGCTACCGTCCGGGTCGTTTATGGCGTCGCCCAAACCGATAATACTTTTTTCTTGGAGAGCTCTGCGCCTATTGCGCTTGAGAAGCGGGACGACCTAAAAGAGGAGTACATCCTTAACGCCGAAAAAGTGTTAAAAGAGACAGAGAAAGTTATTATTAAATATCCAGACCAGTGGTCCATGTTTTACCCCATCTGGCCAGAGGTGATTCCTCAAATCAAGAAACTCAAATGAGAGGTAAGCATGAAAGATGGAAAAGTAGAAAGAAAAAATGACATTTTGCTCGGCCCAATCGAAAGGCCAGTCTTAAACTTCCTTGCGAAGCACATGCCAGATTGGGTAAATTCGGATATGCTCACCGTGCTTGGCATATTAGGCTCCGCGCTCACTTTGGTGAGTGGCATTATGGCAGGAAGAACAGGCGGACCTTACCGGAATCCTTGGATATTGGTCCTCTGCTTAGGGTTTGTGATTAATTGGTTTGGGGATAGCTTAGATGGCACCTTAGCACGTTACCGTCACAAGGAACGCCCTAATTTTGGCTACTTTATCGATCATTCGGTCGATGGTTTTACGGCTGTTTGCATGTTTTTTGGCTTCGGTTTTGCCGGAATGAGCAGCTTGCTGGTAGCAGCGTTTGGCGCGATTGGCTACTTGTTGATGATGATCACGGTCTACCTAAAAACCCATGTGACCGGTGTATTTGAGATGACAACCATCAAGATTGGACCTACCGAGCTGCGTATTTTAGCGATTATTTTCAGCTTGGTGCACTACTTCCTTGAGCCGGCTCCAGTCAGGCTTCCTTTTGCTGGGGGCGAGGAAATAAAACTTGGCACCCTCGTAGTGGGGGTGGTCGCAGCCATTCTGTTTGTTTACTACGTTGTTGAAACTATTCGTGTGGGCAGGCGCTTAGCGATTGAAGATGGCAAACGCTTGGAACGACGCCTCGCCAAAGAAGCCAAAGCGGCAGAGAAAGAAATGAAGAAAATGGAAAAAGAGTTAAAGAAATCTTCCAAGAAGGCAAACGGGAAAAATGCACTAGGGGATATCTCCCGAATCAGTTGAGTTTCAAGATAGTTCCATTTAAGCCTGCAGTGAAATCGCAGGCTTTTTTCTTTTATTCTTAGGATTATCCTAGATGGAATTGATGAACGGCAGGAGCAAGCGCTTCTAAGGCTTGCAGTCGTGTGCAGAGCGGCGAAGGAATCAGCTTTGGTAATTGGGCACTCTCTAAACGTGTTGCCTGGCTTAGTGCATCTTGAATCGGCTTGATCAGTGCATCGCCCAGTAAGCAGCCCGGAAACCCTACGATGATCATTTCAGGTTGCAGCAAATGAGTTAGAACCACTAAACCATAGCCTAATTGCGCGCCGGCTTCACTGAAAACCTCCAGAGCGTAAGGGTCGCCGGCTTTTGCATCTGCAATCATCTGAAAGATATCTGTCTCTGGGTTCCAGTGCTCCGGGAAGCGCTTCAGTGCCAATTCGCGCATTCCCCGTGCGCTGGCAAAGCCGGTGAGCGAGCCGGGTCTGCCAAAGCCTGCTGGACCATCCTCGCTGAGCAGGAGTTTGCCTAACTGACCGGAAGTTCCACTGCTATTGCGGTAAAGCTGACCTGCAGTCAAGATCCCCACCCGTACGACTGGATCCAGGCTGATGAAGACCAAATCCTGCGATTTTTTGCCAGCGCCAAAGTAGTACTCAGCCAAAGCCCCAGCGTTTGCTTTTTGTTCAACTGTGACTGGCAAGTTAAAGCGCACCGAAAGTTGCGTCCGTATAGGTTCCTGCTTCCATTCTGGGAAGTCCTCTGCAGAGAGAACCACGCCGCTCTCAAAATCGAGGTTACCAGAAACAGCGACCGAAACGTGATCTGGCAGCGGTAAGTGTTGGGCTTGCGTCAGGGTGAGGAGTTTATCCGCTTGAAGCATAATGAGTTCCACCACAGCTGCAAAACTTGCATCCTCAGGCACGGGAACTACCAAACGCTCATAGACCATGCCATTGGGATTGCCATAGACCACCAGCAATTTTCCACCATCCAAATTAATTCCCAGGATATTATTGGAAGAGGAACTTTGGCGAGGTTGCGTTGAGCGGAGCATAATCAGGAAGATTATATCGCTGAACGGGGACTGGGTAAAAAAATCCCCCGGCAACTGCCAGGGGATTTAGCATCGATGCAGAGATTAAATCTTCCCACGCATGCGCGGGTCAAGCACATCTCGCAGGGTATCGCCGATTAGGTTCCACCCCAATACAAACATGGTCAAAGTGAGACCAGGGTAAACGACAATATACCAGTACCTATCCAAGCTGGTAATCCAGTTACGCGCAAAGCTGAGAATCTGCCCCCAGTCAGCATAACCGATTTCCGTGCCAATCCCTAAGAAGGAAAGGGCAGCAAAGCTGAGCACCACATCCCCGAAGCCGAGTGTGGCTAACACGAGGGTGGGATAAATAGCGTTGGGCAGAATATGCTTGAACAAGATGCGTCCGTTCTTCAAACCAGAAGCTCTGGCTGCCAGAACATAATCGCGTTCCTTAATGGAAAGGATATCCGAACGGATAATCCGGGCGTAACCCATCCAACCGAAAGTTATCATGGCGATCATAGGTGGCAGCAAGCTGCGTCCTAGAATAGGCGTCAGTACCGCTGAAAAAATCAGTGCCATCATGATGTAAGGCAGGGTCATGAAGATATCCGTAAGCCGCATGATGACATTATCGACACCCCCGCCATAATATGCGGCTATCGAACCCATAATGATGCCAATGAGGACTGTGGCGATCACGACGATGAAACCGGTTTCAAACGCAGTGCGGGTTCCCCAAATGACACCATAAAAAATGTCATATTGCCCTTGCGCTGTCCCTAAAAGGTGCACCCATTCTTCATTTCCGGTGACGGTTTTATACCAAAAAGGTATTTCGGGCACGTTTTTAGTCCACGGAGATCCAGGAGCTCTCGGTTCACCCATAAAGCCATCCCGCGGCATTTTATAAGGGTCATTCCCGACAGGAGGAGCGATGACAGGTGCAAAGATGGCGATGAGGATGAAGATGAAAATCAAGATCATCCCAATCACAGAGGTGGGGGTTTTAACCATCCCCTGAAGAATGCGATAAAGATCCGTTCCGACAGTTCTCTCTAACCAACCCACTTTTTTCGTTGAGCGGGTTTCCTCCAGGAGGCGGTTATCACCAGTAGGAATAGTGGTATTTTGCGTGGTCATGCAGGGCTCCTTAAGTCAATCTAACGCGCGGATCAATAAACGCGTAAATTACATCAACGATTAAGTTTGAGAGAATGAGAATAGTGCCGGTGAAAATTGCCAGCCCCAAAATTGTGACAACATCTAACTGGGCAGCGGCATCAGCTGCAGCTTTCCCGATGCCGGGGTAGTTATAAACTGTTTCAGTAATCACCACGCCGCCAAGTAAACCAACGATGCTTGATCCAGCCAGGGTTACTACTGGCAGCATCGCATTGGGGCGGGCATGATTGTTAATCACATCTTTCTCTTTCAAGCCTTTGGCACGCGCAGTTACGACATAATCCTGGCGTAGTGTTTCCAACATTGAGGAGCGTGTAACGCGGACAAAAGTCGCCCAGGTGATATATGAAAGGGTAATAATAGGCATAATCATGTGCCGTAAGGCATCCCACAAGACGTCAAAGCGCAGATTCAGGATTGCATCGATAGTCAATAGATGCGTATATTGCTTTAATTCTCCTGAAAAGATGAGTGAAGTTACCCAGTCAGATTGTTTCCCAGGCAAAAACCAGCCAGCTTTCGCATAGAGCAACATCAAGAGCAACAAGCCAAACACAAAGGTTGGGAAAGAAGTCCCAATGATGCTATATACGCGTGCTGCCTGGTCAAAGAACTGGTTTTGATGTACAGCTGCTTGAACGCCCATCCAAATGCCCACGGCAAGCATGGGGTAGACCGTCCAGAGGGCTAAATCTAATGTATTTGGAAAACGCTCCTTGACGATATCAATCACCGGCTGAGAGGCGGTACGCGAATAGCCGAAATCCCCATAGAGGATACCGCCATCGCGTTCACCGGTTACCGGGTCAACGACGCCGGTTAGCCAGCGCCAATATTGTGTGTAAAGGGGTTGATCCAGCCCATATTGTTTAATTACGGCTTGTACTTGCTTATCGTTTTTAGGGAAATCCTTGATATACAGAGCGGAGCGTTCCACTGGACCCAAAAGCTGCAACATGCCAAAGATGACGATGGTCACACCAAAAAGCAATAGCGGAACCATCAGCAAGCGACGGATAATGTAATTGGTCATACTCTACCTCTCACTTCTTTTACCTTTCGATATAAACAGAAAGGATTTCTGTGCATATCGCAAGACAAAAAACTGGGGGATTGCGGGAGCCCCGCGGGGCTCCCGCAATTTGTATCAGTTTCTTACCTGATCAAGCTTCTACTGAATATAGAAGTTGAACAGGACAACATCCTGGGTCAAACCCGGCCGGCCAAAATACAGGCGCAACGGCTGATCGCTGGGGGTATCGCAAATCTCAAACCGCTCGATACCAAGCTTGTCGGTATCCACACTGCAAACCGGGACTGGAGCATCGTAAGAATTGGTTTCTGGGTTATAGATAGCGATTTCAGCAACCAACGGGTCAACCTGAGCCCGTTGTTCTACAGGAACATCCATGAAATCGACATCGCCAGCTTGCAGCATGGCAAAGCGGGTTCCAAATTCAGGGATAATCAAAATGGAAACGTTCGGGACCTTAGCGGGCTCACCCCAATACTCATCGAATTGGGTTAGCACGATTTCAGTACCCTGCGTCCAGTGGTCCAGTTTGTATGGACCAGTGCCATTGGCAATCGGTGTAAAGGGATTTTCAGCATCGGTCATGGCATAGAAATTTTGCCAGGTATCGCAGCTTCCATCCCAACCGCCATTAGAGATGACCCACTCTTTATTCATAATAGAACCCCAACCATTCGCAATGGTGGGTAAGAATGGACCCCAAGCCTGGGCAAGGGTCATGGTTACGGTACCAGCTTCATCGTCTGCGACGATCTTGGATTGGACTGTCTCGCAGGCGGCTTTGAGTTTAGCAGGATCCGCAGCCATCAATCCTTCACGGTCATCTGCTAAAGCACCGGTTTCATCAACCAGCAAGGAGATATCGTCAACGCCGACACCAAAGAAGGGTTCTGCCAGCAGCCACTGAGGAGAAGAATAACCGCCCTGCAGCAAGCCGCGTTGGAATGAATAAGCCACATCGGTCGGTGTCAAAGTTTGACCTTCGTGGAACTTCACGCCCTCACGAATATGGAAGGTCCAAACCGTACCATCATCGGAAACCTCCCAGGATTCTGCCAATTGACCCACGAACTTATCGGTGGCTTCGCCATCGTAGAACACAAGGGTTTCATAAATGTTCTGGATAACTTCACCACTGGACGTATCGTAGCTTAGCGCTGGGTCAAGCGTGAGCATATCACCAATCGTAGCATAAGTGAGCCTATCCGGATTCATGGCACCTTCAGCCTTGGAAATAGTCTTGAAGTAAATACCAGAGTAAATGGGGTTCATAATACGACCCTGGATCCACTTCTGCTCAAAGCCATGTGAGGTTGCCAATACAATCGGGAAGCCAGGCACTGTTTCGTAATACAGCTGATTGAACCGCTGATAGACAGCATGGCGTTCGGCAGGATCAATTTTCGAAACGCCTTCGTCGAGCAATGCCTTAAACTGAGCCTTCAGTTCTTCGGGCATGTTCTGGCGGACGCCATAAGTACCCGTCGTATAAGGCTGATACCAGTTGTGAGCGTCATGAATATCTTCCAGCCAGCCGCCGGTCATAATCGGGATCTTGTGAGCACGCTGGGCAGCCAAATATGCTGGCCAGGGCAGACCGAGGACTTCGATCGTAAATTTTTCATTGACTACGGCGAGGTTTTGCTGCAAGATTTCAGCAATGATCTGGCGGGTGGTATTGCCTGTGTTGTAAAGCATTTGCAGGCGGAAACCCATCTCCCACACATCATCGGGGTCTTCACCAGCGGGGATGCCGTCTTTATCGACATCAGCTAACTTGAACTCCTCAGCGGATTTTTCCAGATCCATGTAGTAATGAGGGGCTTCAGGGTCATAACCTGGCATGCCAGGCAGTGAGAGAACATAGGATTGAACAGCTTCGCCCTGATAAACCTCATTGATGATGGTTTCCCAGTCAAACGCATAAGCAAATCCTCTGCGGATGTGGACATCATCAAAGAAGGTCGGCGGTACGCCATTTCCATCCAACTTGTTTGAACCGATGTAAGGGTTCAAAGAAACAGGTTCTTCGGGAACCTCGGTTGGTTCTTCCGTCGGGGCTTCGGTTTCCTCTGGAGCCTCGGTTGGGGCTTCGGTAGGGGCTTCCGTTGGAGCCTCTGTGGCTGGAGTAGTGGGTGTACCCGCGCATGCGGCTAATCCCAAGCTTGCCACCAGAACCAATGCAATGATCAAATACAGTTTACGCATAGTGATTCTCCTCCTTTAGAGAATTGAAAAAAGTTTTTTTGACGAACTGATACAACGAAATTGAACTCATAGGCTTTCCTGATCAATCACCTCCTTACGTTGAACTTCTTCAGGGTTGACTCGAATACATGCCACAAAGTGGCCCGGACTCACTTCACGTAATTCTGGACGTTCTAAGGCACACTCATCAATGGCAATGGGACAACGGGTGCGGAAACGGCACCCGGAAGGTGGATTAGCAGGGGAAGGAACATCGCCCTCAAGGATAATACGTTGATGGGTCTCGTAATAGGCAGGATCGGGCACAGGGATTGCCGAGAGCAAAGCCTTAGTGTAAGGGTGCAAGGGATTATAGTAAATCTCATTGCGGTCCGAAAGCTCTACGACCACGCCCAAATACATCACCGCGACGCGGTCACTAATATGGCGCACCATCGAGAGGTCGTGCGCGATAAACAAGTAAGTGAGGCCCAGGTCGCGTTGTAAATCTTCGAGCAGATTGACTACCTGCGCTTGAATGGAAACATCCAAGGCGGAAATAGGTTCATCACAAACGATAAATGAGGGGTTCATCGCCAATGCACGTGCCACACCGATGCGTTGGCGTTGACCGCCCGAAAATTCATGTGGAAACCGATTGGCATATTCAGGGTCGAGGCGCACGAGTTGTAATAATTCGCGTACACGATCATCGATCTGTTTACCGCTGGCAGCCCCAAACGCCACCATGGGGTCACCAATGATATCCCGCACACTCATGCGTGGGTTTAGGCTGGCATACGGATCTTGGAAGATCATCTGCATATATTTGCGCATTTGGCGCTGCGCTTCGGGTTTGAGCTTGGTCAGGTCAACGTCTCCATAATAGACATGCCCAGAGGTGGGCTTATAGAGTTGCAGCACCGTGCGCCCCAAAGTGGTCTTTCCGCAACCAGATTCCCCTACGAGGCCTAAGGTTTCGCCTTTATATATTTGAGGGTGTTGAAAAACAAGTTTTGAATTGACCCAAACGAGGAAATGTGATTCAATAGGAATCAAATTGGTAAGTGAGGTAAACGAGATGGAGACTGTACGCTTTATTGAAAGAGGAGCCCAATCTTTCTATGGGGATTACCTATACGATTTGATCGTACCCGCAGATCATTTTCTCCGGAAGCTGAATGCGATTATCGCATGGGAGCGGTTTACCCTCAAGCTGATCCATCTGTATAAAGGGGAAGATGTAGTTGGTCGTCCGCCTTTTGACCCAGCTTTGCTGCTCAAAGTGGAACTGATTGCTTACCTTTACAATCTTTCAGAACGCCAAGTTGAAGTCTATATCAACGAAAACTTACCAGCCAAGTACTTTGTAGGGTTAGCGGTTGACCAGAAAGCGCCGGATCACTCCACCCTGACGGTGTTTCGAGAACGGCTGATCCAACGGAAGAAGCTAAAAGTGTTCGAAGAGATGTTAGCTGAGATTGTGCACATTGCCTTAGAAAGTGGGGTGCAATTTGGGTCGATACAAATTGTGGACAGCGTGCACAGCATTGCCAATGTAAATACAGCTAAAGATAAGAAGCGTGAGGAACAAGGGAAAGGACCACATGACCCGGATGCGCGCTGGGGGGTAAAGCACACCCGCAAGGTGAAGACCCCCGAAGGGAAAGAGGTTGAACAAACCGAATACTTCTTTGGGTACAAAGCCCACGTCAGCCTCAATGCCGAATCAGGGCTCATTACCAGTTTAGAGGTTACCTCTGGGGAAGCTTGGGACGGGCATCATTTTTGTTCATTGGTTGCCCATGACCAGCAACAAAAACTACCTATAGATACCTATGCGGCCGACAAAGGCTATGACGACGGCAACAATCATTTTTACTTAGAATTGAAAGGTTTGCATTCAGCCATACACTTGAAAGACAACCGTTTAGGGAAAAAAGATGACCACAAAGAAATCTGGGTAAAATTAGTCAAGACGCCCCAATATCAGCAAGGTTTGAAGGAGAGGTACAAGATCGAACGCAAATTTGGCGAAGGTAAACAGAGCCATGGACTAGGGCGTTGTCGTTATATTGGCAAGACCAAGTTTGCTATTCAGGCTTTCTTTACAGCTATCGTTCTCAACTTGAAGCGTATGGTGAAGCTGCTTACTGGGGTTGGGTTTAAGACGCCGGTTGCAGCCACAGCTTAGCCAAGGGTGAATTGTCGATAGGAGGTAAAAAAGGAGAAAAACGTAGGAAAAAGGCTAATTCTGAGCGAGTTTTACGCCTTCTTTACCTTGAACCTTTAGAAAAATCTTGGTTTTGCACAAGAATTACCAAGATCGCCTATCTATTTCAACACCCTCAGCATATAGTTCTGAAACAGGGGCTTCCTCAATGATAAAGCCGCCGTACATTACCGAAATTCGATTCGCAATGCTGGCTGCAATGCCCAAGTCGTGTGTAATCCAGATAATCGCCATGCCCAACTCTTCTCTTAAACGCACGACAAGGTCAACGATTTGGGCTTGAATAGTAACATCTAAGGCTGTGGTCGGCTCATCGGCAATAAGAATCTGTGGGTTACACGAGAGTGCCATGGCAATCATCACGCGTTGGCGCATACCGCCGGAGTACTGGTGTGGGTAATCTTTGAGGCGGTCAGCCGCTTGCGGAATACCGACGGATTCCAAAAGCTTAATGCTGCGTTCTTGGGCTTCGTTCTTAGAGATGCCGAGATGCAGCAGCATCGGTTCTTCTAACTGTTTACCAATAGTCATAATCGGGTTCAAAGAAGTCATTGGGTCCTGGAAGACCATGCTGATTTGCCCGCCGCGAATCTGGCGAATCTCCTCATTACTCATGGCTAAAAGGTCTTCCCCTTTAAAGAAAGCCTTTCCTGCGGCAATTTTGCCTGGGGGTGATTGGATCAGCCGCAGGATGGAGAGCACAGTTACGCTTTTTCCGCAGCCACTCTCACCTACCAGGCAGAGTGTCTCGCCTTCATGCAGGTCAAGAGAAACACCATTCACCGCATGCACAATACCATCGGGTGTGTTAAATCGGGTTTCCAGTCCCTCGACTTCTAACAATTTATCATTCATGCTAATTCCTTGTATGGTTCTTCACGTTTCTTAATCTGGAGGAACCATGATGTAAATTGGCTCTAATACGGTTGAATCTTGTGAACATTAATTATATACCACAACTCAATAAGTCTGATGGGTGCCCATTGACAATTCCCCAAAACGGATAATCTGCCTTTTGCACGGGTGAGGAATAATATTTATGGGATAGCTCCTCAACTAAGATGCAATCGGTTGGTTGAGAGTAAATGGTCGTACAGCGCACCCAGGTTCCATGAAAATCAACCAAAAAATCCAGCTGCCCGAGCATAGGATCGAAGGCAATGAGTGTTATTCGCCGCCCATTGACCAAAAGCAGATCGGAAATATCCTCCACGGCGCTGAGGTGCTTTTTGCGAGCTAAAGTTTGATCCACTTCTTTACCGTGATTTGCGATGGCGAAATCAAACAGGTCATCGAGCACCTGTATGGGTTCCCGAAAGGGTTTGTTGATCATGTCATCTACGCCCAAGCCGGCAATTCCCATGAGTAGCACACAAATTAAAACGATGGTGATTACCCCGCCATTCGATGTGGATAGGGCGTGCTCAACGATGGTGCTTTCAATACCGCCACAAATCAGCATCAGCACACCTACCACCAGCATGCCGATGATGCGAAATTGGTCTACACCGTCAATCATCGGATAAGCGATCCGTTGTGCAAATATGGGAGACTGACGGCTTAAAAATTCAGCGCTGAATTCAATCGGCAGCCAGATCATTAACCAAACCCCTAAAACTGCAAACACCAACCAGAGAATGACCGTAATATACCAGCGATTGAGGCGAATAGTCAGCCAACCAATTGCAGCGCCAACCAAGCCGCAGATGATTAGCGCAGGTACGAATTTGGCATAGGGGTAAGCGACGTGGGAATTAGCAAGCCTGATAGCGTCTAGACCCCAGGCGAAGAAAGAGAAGGCTACCCCCGCAACCAGCCCATAGAGAAGACCTAATCGGTGTTTCTTCCTTTCGAAGGGCATTTCCATAATCTCTGCCGCCTCCACACTAGGAAACCAAAAAAACAAGCTGCACGACAATTATATTATGTTTTATTTTTGTTAGTCACTGCAAATTTTACTACAGTAATATTGTGAGCCAACATACCAAATCTGGTGTGGAAGTTTTGCTGATTTTAAACAAAGTTCTCAGACTGTCAAGGCTTCGTGGATTAAGAATCGGTTAATGATTACTGCAATATTCAAAAGTCAAATAATAGCTGATGCATGATCGAGTATGATTGAGATATGCAAATTCACCGTCATATTTTATTCTTCATGCTCCTTGCGCTCTTATTATTACTCAGCGCCTGCTCAGATGGCACGGGGAGTGCTACCGAGGTTGTTCTGCCAACACTTGCATCAGACGCAGTTCTTTTTCAGGACGACTTTTCCAACCCTAAAAGCGGATGGGACCGCGCCAGCCAGGGTGGGAATAGCACGGATTATGCTGATGGTAAGTACCGCATCACTCTATCAACGCCCCAGCAGGATATTTGGGCTAATCCTTACCAATATTTCGATCAAGATATCATCGTTGAAGTTGATGTTTGGCAAAACCCAAGCACAGTCCAAGCTGCGTATGGCATTATTTGTGGCTATAGCGACATGAATAACTTTTATGCACTAACAATTGGCAGCGGTTGGTATGTGGAGATATTCCGTTACCAGCAAGGCAAGCGCCTCACGCTCTACAGCGCAGAAAATCAACCTGGTATTGATTCAGAACACAACCACCTGGAAGCTTTATGCGCAAGCAGTGCACTACAGCTGCGAATAAACGGCAGCGTGGTTGCAGAGGTGGAAGCGCAAGAGTTTCTTTATGGCGATGTCGGCTTAATCGCCAGCAGTTTTGACGAAACCCCTGTGGAAATTTTATTTGATAATTTTATTGTGAGAGAGGCTGAGTCACTTGCTGAACCATGAGCAGAGACAATCTAGACGGGATTGATCTGGTTAATATATTGTTTTTATCACCGTAGACCTTGCAAATCCCTCAGAAGGGTGTTATATATTAGCAACAATTGAACAGCCCCAAGCGGCGCACTTATCCAGAAAGGTGGAGGGACCGGCCCGATGATACCTTGGCAACCACCAGGCGAAAGCCTGAAAGGTGCCAATTCCGGCAGAGTTGTAATCTGGAAGATGAGAGGCGTGTCTGCATATTTTATGTGCCCCTCTCTCTGCAAGGGGATATTTTTTTAAAGAGACTGGAGGTTTCTTTTTATGAGCACGACTTTTATGAAGTCACCAAAGTATTTGTTTACATCCGAGTCTGTCACTGAGGGGCACCCCGATAAGATGTGTGACCAGATCAGCGATGCAATTGTGGACGCAGCCCTACGGGACGACCCTTCATCAAGAGTTGCCATCGAAACAGTTACCAAAACCGGCTTTGTGCTGGTTACTGGCGAAATGACCACACAAACCTTCGTGGACGTGGAGAAACTCGTGCGTGAGGTAGTCAATGGCATTGGCTATGACCGCGGCAAGAAAGGTTTCGATGCAGCCACCTGTGCAGTAATGGTGGCAATTTCAGCCCAATCCCCCGATATTGCCCGTGGTGTGGATCGTAATGGCAAAACCTTACCGCTCGAATATACCGAGGAATATATCGAGGCTGGCGGCGCTGGGGATCAGGGCATGATGTTTGGCTTTGCTTGCGATGAAACCGAAGAGCTCATGCCGTTGCCCATTTCGCTGGCGCACAAGCTTACCCGCCAGATGGCAACAGTGCGCAAAAACGGCACACTCAAATGGATGTATCCGGATGGCAAAAGCCAAGTTACGGTGGAATATCACTATGGCAAGCCGGCGCGCATCGATACGGTATTAATTAGCACGCAACATGCGGATAAACTGTATGGCAAAACTATCTCCAATGAGCAAATCCGTGAGGATTTGATTGAGTTTGTCATCAAGCCAATCTTACCCGAAGAGCTGGTGGATGACGACTTAAAAATCTACACGAACCCTACAGGTCGCTTTGTCATTGGCGGACCGCTTGGTGATTCCGGCTTAACGGGGCGCAAGATCATCGTGGATACCTATGGCGGTATGGGCAGGCATGGCGGTGGCTGCTTCTCCGGTAAGGACCCAACCAAAGTGGATCGTTCTGCAGCTTACGCTGCCCGCTGGGTGGCAAAAAATGTGGTGGCAGCAAAGTTAGCCTCCCGCTGCGAGGTGCAGGTTTCCTACGCCATTGGCCGTGCGGATCCGCTTAGCGTAAATGTGGAGACTTTTGATACAGGCGTGGTTTCGGATGAAAAGATTGCGCAGGCTATTACGCAGGTGTTCGACCTGCGTCCGCGTGCGATCATCCATGACCTGGACTTGCTACGCCCGATTTACCGCCCATTTGCGGCGTATGGGCATTTCGGGCGTTTGGATCTGAACCCCACCTGGGAACAAACCAACCGCACAGAGATGCTGCGCCAAGCTGTAGGTTTATAAAGGTTAGCAGTTAGCGGATCCCTCAATATAAATGAGAAAAACAGCCCCTGATGAAAATCAAGGGCTGTTGAATTTAAGTGATAGCGGAGCTTAACGTTTGGTATAGAAGATTAGCGCCAAGATGCCAAACAATGCTGCTATAGCCGCTAAACCAATCTTGACTTTATCAGAAACCAAGGTTCGCCACATTCGGCCTGGCTCTGCCTGCGATGCGGCTTCATCTGGAAATTGCGGATAAGTGGCGATAACTTTGCCAGTTTTATCCGCTTGCAAGCCTAAAATTAGAGGCTCCACAGTGACGCTTGCAGGAGTCGCAGCTAAGGATGGCGGTTCCGCTTCAGTTGGTATCGGTGTTGCCTCCGGGCTCGGGGTAACCGCCTCCTCGTTTCCACCCCCAGTGCCCATATCTGGTGGAACAGATAAGATGCCAACCTCCGGCGTGGGTGTTACCATTCCTTCACCAACCTCCCCATCAACCCCCCCTTTGCCAGTTTGATCAATCGAAGTAATGGTGAAAGTTGAGCCACCTCCGCCGCCACCCATGCCCATGCCGCCGGGATAACCCCAAGTGAAGATGAGGGGTTCCGGCTCCTTTTCGGATGATTTGACGGCAAAAGTCTCGGCTTCCATCGTCGGGCTCTCCATTTGGGTTGCCATCGGAGTCGAGAACTGATTAAAGAAGAACTCGCTGCTAAAAACGATGGCTAAAAGGAGGACTGCTGTGAGGGCAACATAGCTAAAAGCTGGGTAGAGTTTTGGACCTGGCTTATAAGCGCGGGCTTGTTCCGGGCTTAATGTGAAGTTGCGCGGAGCAGACTGCTTGGGTAGCTCGCGCAGTGCAACCTTAAGTTGCGTGTATTCTTTTAATTTTTTCTGCAACGGTAAAGAGCGCGCTAAACGTGCTTCGAAGCGCTGTTTTTCTTTTTCTTTCAGCGCATCATCCAAGTAAGCGTTCAGCAGCTCTAAGTCACGTTGGGATAGAGTTTCTTGCCTTTTCATGATCTTTCCTCATCAGTCAGACGAAATTTTTCAGGCAAGAGTTCCCCAAAACCTTGCAGACAAGACTGCATTTTTTGGCGGGCACGCGAAAGACGGCTTTTTACTGTACCAATCGGGCGATGAATAATTTGGGCAACCGAAGCATAATCCTCACCAGAGATATCAACCAAGACTAACACGATCCGAAATTTTTCCTCCAGGTTTTCGAGGCAGTGTTGAATGGCTTGCTGAATTTCCTCATTGCTGGCGTTTTGATCTGGTCCAGGGGAGTTATCACGCATCCATTCCGCAGAATCGATCAGTTCGCCCTCGCTATTCTCGGGCTCGAGCGGTGTGCTTGGCCGGCGGCTGATGCGGCGAAGTTCGTCGTAACAGGCGTTGGTCACAATGCGCAGAAACCAACTCTTGAAGGAGCCCCCCCGATATGTATCGAGCTTGCGGTACATGGAGATAACAGCTTCTTGGGTGGCATCAGCTGCAGCTGCCGGGTCATCCATGATGTGATAAGCAACGTTGTAAGCCAGGTCTTGGTATTGCAAAACCAGGGTGTTGAAGGCATCCAGGTCGCCCTGTAAAGCGAGATCTATCAAATCTTGTTCAGTCATAAACGCTACCGGTGCAAGTCTTGCGCCATTCATACTGAACTTGCACTTGTATTTTACTTGAAAATACAGTGATTGATGGTGAAGAAAATGTTCAGGTATCCATGTTTGAAAAACTTTTTACTTTAGACAATATCTTCGCCCAGGAGACCACAGTGGCATAGAAGCGCGGCATGCTCCGGTAACTGCCGCCTTACTCACTCCATCGCGATATTCCCAGTCTCGTGACCTGTTCCGTCATACCTATCATCTCTACGATGATCCGGCTCATTTGCCGCATTGTTGTTTTAGAAACACTTTTTTGGATCGGTTGAAAGAGTGCAAAAATGTTTGTCATGGGCTCTTTGTTATGAGTTTTGGTCTTGGTCGACTTCTACTCTACAACAAAATGCCTTTTCAATTCACCCTATTTTTGACTAAGGTATTGCTTGGTTAGAAATAATAGAGTTCTTGATACCAGCGTACCCATTCAGATAAAGCCGGGTCATTTATCTCTTTTGCTCGGTTTATCAATTTTTCCGATGAAAACGCAAAAAACCGGTCGTTGTATCCAATCAATTTTTGAAATTCATTGATGGATGGCTGTAAGGAATCATTCCGAGGATGATATACCACCGAAAAATACACTTTCTTATAGGGCCACTTGGGTGAGGGCGATGTTTCAATGCTTGTGGCAAGTAGTAAATTCCGCCATAACTGATTCATGCCACCTTTGAATGGGCATTCGACATACTCTCTAATACGGTCGGCATCAAACGGTGAAGTATCTTGCACTGTAATATCCCAATAACGAAATTTACACTTGCTGTGGTAATAACAAAGATTTTTATTATCTAGAATTGCGGATGCTGGAGCGCAGGCATGAGAGGGAGTTCGACCCAGACTTTTGAAACCTCCGCAAGTTGTAAACTCCACTTCCGTCAGTTTATGTTCAATCATCCATAGGTTGAGATTGCCCAGATGGTCATAGTATGCAATGGCAATATCTGCATCTGTGCCGCTCACATACGTGTGGTCATTTAGCACATTATCAGGTTCATCCCAAAACTCAATCCGAAATCCTCTGTCTAGATAATCAGTTGCAATCGACTTGAAGTCTGTTTTTACAGCACTTAGAACCTTGGCAGCAATCAGTGGATCCTTAAGGAGGGGCAAGAACAAATTAGCACATGCAGCTTGAGAACTTGCCATATGTCCCAGAAACTTATGAGATTTGAAGGGGAATCGTCGTTGATGATCCAGGAAACGTTCTACTATTGGGCGATATAACGGATAGCCCTGTGATTTTAATTCGTCTGGTAGCAAAGCGTCATAAGGAGTGTTATTGAAATACCCCGGTTCTTGAGTCAGATGAGCCCATTTCCAATTTATCAAGTGAATGTACATTTGTAGCTGAAAATCGGTAAGTTCATTGGGTAACCGGTATATTTTTCCATCAATCTCATAAATTTTCATAATAATGGCCGGCTTTCGTTTTTTCTACTCAAAAAAATAAATGCCTCGCTAAATCTTCACGAGGCATTTATTGTGTTCCTTCCTACCTTTCCAGTTCTCGAACCGGAGGGAACAGAATGACCTCGCGGATATTATGCTGCCCTGTGAGAAGCATGACCAAGCGGTCAACGCCCATGCCGAAGCCGCC
>ERZ1026800.670-NODE-670-length-27144-cov-5.203057_pt1 | contig 27144 bp, 37 predicted proteins | sample MGYA00520873_ERZ1026800 | MGnify/ENA primary metagenome ERZ1026800 (study PRJEB33270, sample SAMEA104284475) | anaerobic digester metagenome | biome: Anaerobic digester microbiome; feature: mesophilic sludge digester; material: Anaerobic digester biomass | place...
TGCTATTCACCCTGACCGTGATGGAGTCTAGGGTGATGGCTACCTCTGGGGATGGTGGAATGGCAAACTCCACCAGCACGACTTCCCCCAGCGTATCCAGCACCCGATCCGGGTCGCTGGGGTCGTCTCGAGCCTCCTTAAACGTTCGCGAATAGGTCCGCGCACTGCGCCCCCGCCTTGGGGGCTATTGAGTCCTTCAATCCCGTGTAGTAGTTGGTTATCCACACGGGGATGCCCCTGCGGTGGGCTTGCTCGATGAGATGCCGAATGCTCGGCGTGTCTTCAAGCCAGACCACCACCAAGGCCGTGGCATGATGCAGAAGGTCTATATTCCGCATCATACCCGCGTACGTTCCGTCATTCCAGTCGACGGGGAACGCACGCGCCGGGATGCCCAGCTTTTCAGCCACCAACTGGGCTCCCTTGTCCTCTCCCAAGACTGCAAGGCCGTCCGGGGAGAGGCCGGCTTCCTCTATCGCCCTCGCGCCGGCTTTCCAGTCGCCTAGGCGATAGAGCAGGGGAGACATTGCTAGGGCTATCCTGCTCATGTCTCCTCCTGATCTTCTCCGCGGAAACGCTGCGCACACGCTTCCGCGTTGTGAATCCTGCGCTGCATTTCAGCGCAGTCCCCTGGCAGAAGGTTAGAGTCGCGTAGTACGCGCTCTATGCGCTCCTCCACCAGGGAATTCTGCACGCCGACGGGCACGCCATGCTGCACGTCGTATGCGGTTCGATTCCACGACCGTGATACTGCCGTGCCGTTGAGCTTGTGCTCGCCGACGAGGGATTTTATGCCCCAGGCCACGGCGACCCTTATGAGCCGCTCTGCCTTATCTGAGATGGGCATTGGGACTACCTCCAGTCCCTCACTGGGGAGGGCGATTGGGAGTGATGGCTGGGGCGGGAGGGCTCGAACCTCCACCAACAGGATCCAAAGTCCTGCGTCCTGCCAATTGGACAACGCCCCAGCGGTAGATCATCGCACAAAAAGAGTCGCCCGTGCTAGCAGCTCATTAACCACGTAGATATGGGAGTGTCCCAGCGCCCTTAACGTGTCTGAGCGCTGTATCGCCTCGAATGGTATCGCCAGGAGTATGTCGCCGAACTGTATTGTGCAGGTATCGCAACTCCAGTCGGCATATAACATGCCTGCTATGACTGCAGTTGTGATATTGTCGATAGCGATATAGCCATAATCCACGCAGAATGGCTGATCCATGGTGACGTGGATGTTGTCATCCGTGATGGTCACCGTCGCGTGGAGGCTATCCGATAGCAGTTCGTCGATCCACACGGCGTCGCTAAGGTGTTCGGATGATAGGACCACATCCGCGCCTGCTAGCGACGCGCACAAAAGTGCTATGATGACGTATCGCATGTCTTCTCCGGTTTTGACGATCCCTCACGGATCAACCTAGGAGGTGGCGGGGTTGGTTCTCGCAGGGTGAGATTCTCCTCCTCCTCCCGTGGAGAGATCGCCGCGAGGCGTTCCTCTATACTTGCACACACCTGGCGGTGTGCTGCATTGAGTAGACGTGCCTCGCAAGTTGGGCATATCTTCTCTCCGTAGTCAATCAAGACATACGGAGCGTGTTGGCGATATGCCATCTCCAACTGAGAGTGCAGCTGCGACTTGCTGCCGCACACAGGGCATCGCGATGGCACTCCGCGCTCTATGTAGTGTAGCGCGATAGCCAGCACAAAGCTAGCTGCGCTACCGTATAGAGCCATAGGAACGTACCTCTCGAGCCCCGGAGTGAGTAGCCGATTGACGAGCAATCCCAGTATCCACCCTGCGGCGATCCACATCGGCGAGCGTCTATCGAGTGGATCTTGCATCAGCATGGCGGCTCCGATAGGGATGATAGCCATCACCCCGGTGACGAAGGCTATTACGGCGTGTCCGGGAACAAGTATTGATGCGTATAGCGCCAGCATTGCCAGCGCCCATCCGCATCCTACTGATATTAGGGCCATGGTAGCTCCTTTCTGTCTACTTGACATTACCCCAACGTACCGTTATATTTATAACACATAACACAACGTTTTACGCTAGGAGCCGCATTGCCACAGATTAGCGTCATCATGCCCGTTTCGGAGAGCAGAGTCCACAACCTAATGGGGACGCTGAGATCGCTCACGCATCAAACGCTGCCGGCAAGTGAATTCGAGGTGTGCCTCGGCGTGGATGGAGTGAGCATAGATCCCATTCAGCATGTCATTGATATCATATCCCCCGAGTTTGAAGTGAAGTGCGAAGCGCTAGGCGACGTTAAGGAATCAGTCCGCCGCAATGCGGCGCGCAATCTAGCGTGTTCGTTATGCACTTCACCGCTGATGATGATCAATGACGCCGATATGTTATTGCCTCCCGGGGCGTTAAGTGAGATACTGGCCGCGCATCGTTCGGCGTTGGCTGACGGCAGACACGCCGCTATATTTCAGCGATTGGCGCGTATTGAGAACTCCCTGTCTGAATGGCACAAAATCAGCGCTGACTACATGGAAAACAAGCTCAGTCTAGGAGGCCTGTTAACACGCGCTACGCTGTCGAATCGTATTTTTAGCTCTTTTTCAGAAATCAACATCGAGAAGCTGCGCGAGTGTCGGGCGATTAAGGTGCGCAGCGTGCAGGAGAACTTCCCGACCATCGAGACTTGGATGTGGCGTGATCTAGGGGGCTTTGACGAACGCTTTATCGGCTGGGGCGGCAACAAGCAGGAGTTTGTCGAGCGGCTGAATTACTTGTCCAGGCTGGGCCTGATTGACCTTATACTCTTGCCGCATATTGTTTTATATCATCAGCCCCACGCCGAGTCTCCGGATGCTGCTAATAAGGCTTTGCGCAAAAAGAATACAGAGCTATTCCGCGCCGTGGTGAATAGGCCTCAGGGGTGGGAGTGGCGCATAGACAGGGTGAGGCGCAGTTTGGCTAATCATGGGCAACCCGAGTCGGACGGCATTAGCGTAGTGGTTGTGTCTGGAGATGTCACGGCATACCGTGCAGCGGCCGAAGCTCAAGGATTACACGCGCAAGTTATAACGCATTCCACGCTTAAGGCGCGTGAAGAGTATTGGCTGGGCTATGCTCTATCGCTGTGCGGATACTCGAGATGCCTAATCGTGTTGGGCAATACCGACAACATGCCGAAGCAATGGCGTGCGGGTACGGAAACGCGTGCGGAGTGGATACTGGGTGATACCAAAGATATTAGCCAAAAACTGGTTGGTGCATCAGTGTCTCTCGGCTCAATAAGCCGTGCGTCGGAGTTGTTGCAGGTGTCGGATCAGCGGACGCATCAAGCCGCGTTACACGCCGAGATATGGCCGCACCGCTTATATCGTCCCACTGCGGTGCGTGATGAGTTGTGCGTTGGCATTATTACCTACAACCGTCCGGAGATGCTGCGCACCACGATTAAAACGCTGATGGAATCCAAAAGCCCACATATCGACTATCGCATAGTGGTCAGTGACGACAATTCCGCCGAGGCCGCTCGATACATATTGGGGTGGGCTAATGATACTTACGGGGTCGAGATACTAGACAACCCTCAGCGCGGGGGAGTGGCAGAGCAGAGCAATCGCATTCTAAGATACTTCAACGGCCTATCGGGGCTTGGCGTGATTGCCAACGACGATCTATTGTTCAAGCCGGGTTGGGATGAGGCTTATCTTGCAGCATATAAGCTGACCCCGTGGAGTCATTTCGTTTTTATGGACACTGATCTCGAGAAGCGGATTATAGCTAATCTCTACCCCGTCAACGATCTGAGGCTGGACAACGGGGTGTTTCTGGTCAACTGGCGTCCTAGTCGCATACAGGGTGCGTTGATCACTTTTGATCAGCAGTGTATTGACCGCGTCGGGGCGTTTGACTCTGAGCGTTTCGGGTGGTTTTCGCACGAACACGTCGATTGGACGCTGCGCAATCAGCGTGCCGGTCTAGCCCCTGGCGGCAGACGCTTAGTGTCGGGGTGTTATGACGTTTTAGGCATGGATCGTTACGTATCGCTCAACATGCATCACTATCGCAGATCGGTGCCGGATAGTGAGCGAGATGCTTCAAACGAAACTCGTTTCCGGATGGTGGAGAGCGATCTCAACCGTATATATCTGCCTTTGGGGGATTAACATGTCGCAGAATTCACCCTTGCGTTATCCTATTGACCCTGGCTTCCTTAGAGCCCTCAAGAGGGCTGAAGAGGGATGCAAGTCCGAGGGTGACGACGAGGCTCCTACAACCATGCCGATCATTAGGCGCAGCGTACCTATCCAGCAAGCCATAGGCGGACGCGCGGTGAAGACTGGCGGAGTTAGAAGGGAAAACACACTCGCGTCTTCACCTCCGGATGGTGGAGAGCAATCTCAACCGTACATATTATCGATTGTCTCCGTGGCTTGCATTTTGGCGCATGGGGTCAGGCGCAGTGACATTGTCGAAGCCGATCTTGAGTTGCCGGGCAAGACTTCCGTCACGACGATTGGGATGGCGTATGTCGCAAACACTGTCGCAAACCTGTCGCAAACAGAGGCATGCGACGCTGACATAGTGCTCAACGCGGAAGATACAATCTCGTGGCCGACCACGCTGGACGCAATCCGGTCGATGCGGCATTATGACGTTGTGGTGTGGCTAAGCTCTCGCGAGGCTATATCGGGGCTGGCTAATGCCATTGCGGTGTTAACCGGTTCGCCGCATTGGATTATGGTATTGCCCGGAAAGGCGTCTGTTGCGATTAAGACATCCGGCATCCCTGGCGATATCTCTTCTGAGGAGTTAGTAAAAACAATAAACGGGGTTGCGCTGCTGGATGATAACATTGTGAAGTGGGGGGCCCCCTCATAGAGGGGGCCTGTTGATCTCGTTTAGAACATCCTCGAGGGCGGCCTTGGCTGCCCTAACGCGCTCCCACCACGATTCGTCGTTGATGCGGTTGAGTTGCCGCACCAGGTGCGCCGCCTCCGCCCAGACGGCCTCGAGGCGCTCCTCGTGGTTAAGCCCTTGGAGCCAATCGCGATGGTAGTACACGCGCAGCGCGTCGGGCATTATCCAACACGCCACACCCTCATGCTTGATGTAGCGCGTGATGGGATGCCCCAGCAACTCCTCTCGCTTCCTCGCCCCGAATTCGAGGATTTTGTGATTCTCGGGGACGAGGATGGCGATTGACGGCATTTCGGATGCCGCGCTGTCGGCTTCCTTCTCGGGGACCGGCGGGTAGTATGCCACCACCAGTCCGTCGATGAGGCGCGACCAGCTACGCAGAGGCGGCAAGCTTGCGCCTCCACGCCAGGACCACGGCCCCCACCATGAGGGCCCCGACGATGGTGCTGAAGATTATCGCCTTCTTCATGATTCCTCCTTTAGGGTTTGGTTGCTCCGTATTGTTTATACCGCAATCAGGGGGGTATTGACACGCGGAGAAGGATAACATATATTGCTGCTGTAAGGAGGCGATAGCATGACAACGGACCACAAGAGACAATCAGAAAACGTGCGGAGCGTAGCCACTCGCCTCCTAGATATTCTGCAGTGGTGTGAAAAGATAGATCAGGCGGTGCCGGGGGATGACGGCTTAGTGACTGGTGGACATGTTACGCAATACACATCCTACCGGGACGCTATTGATGATAGCCGTCGTGCCCTAGAGTGGCTAGCGCTTTCGGTTTCGTCTATGTTATTAGAGAGCCCGGAAGTGGTTGCGGCACACTTATTGCGCGGAGATCGCATGGTGGAGCAGCGTGACGTGACAAACGGTCTAAGCGATATAATCGTGGAGAACACCGATATATCGGCGGTTAAGGAGGAGTCATGATTATTGCGAGGCCTCTAAGCAGCACGCTATACCAAGGCGAAAACGCTCAGTGGCGTGTTGAGCTGTTTAATCAGGACGGCTCGAAGGTTGTAGCGCTGACTGATCCCGCAACTAACGTTACGCTACGCATTCAGCGAAATATTGATGACGAATACCCTATTGTGGCTGATGCTCAAATGACGGTTTTGTCGGATAGTATCGTGGCGTATGATTTAATGGTGCACGACTCGTGGCTGGGGTATTATTGCGGTCAGATTACGGTTACAATCCCGCCGGCGAAGATGCACGGGGCACCGCCGACGAACATTAGGCGCAGCTCGGTGTTTACCATTAACGTCGCGCGTGCGCTCGACGATATCAACCCATAGGGAGATATAGATGGATCTACATCAGACCAACGATCGCGACACCCATGCTTGCAGCGTGGCGGTATCGCAGGATGCTCTTAACCTGCTTAAGGGCATGTATGCTATTAGCCTTTCTCAGATGGATGAGTTTGAGCCACCTGATCCGGTTACTGCTCTTGCTAGGCTAATTCATGATCTAGTGGCAGTTCATACTTTTGGCAAGTTAGTGTGCGGCGGGAATCCGGCATGGAGCGCTAATCTTGAGATTGTTATCGCCGGCGCGATGACTGATCTTGTTGACATGTGTGGGGTTGAGGATGCAACGGAGGCTCTGGCGCAAGCAATAGATGACATAGATTACTCTGGCGATGAAGATGAGGACGAAGACGAGGACGAAGACAAGGACGAAGACGAGGACGAAGACGAGTGCGTAGCGTACGATGGGCTTGCGAGCAGGGTTAACGACTTGTTTCGTCAGCTACCGGAGCTATACCTGCTTAAGATAAGCCCTGACAAGCCAGCTCACGAGGGAATGTATTACGCCGCGGGTGAGGGGCCCGATCCGGTGGAGACTAGTCTGGGGGATGATGTCGAAGCGTGTGACGATATGTAGCGACTAGCGTGAGCGCGGGGGGCTTAGGCCCCCCCCGCCGCCTTTTGGAGGCGCTTTTATGTACGTGGTTACTATGCTGTCGTATCACCCAAAGCTGTTTGATGCATCAATGCGCCAGTACGAAGGGCGCGAGATGTTTTACTCCAGGTACGACCTTCTCAACATGCAAGCGCAAGCACATAAGGTGTGTCCTGAGGCCCTGTCAAGTATTGATGTGCGCCTGGCTGATATTGAAGAATACTCCGGGCAAGAGCTTAAGCCGACGGATTCTATTGTATTTACGAGGACTGGCGGGGCGGGTGATATCATTATGATACTCCCCTTAATACAGCGCATGAAGAAGGCTATGCCGTCAGTCCGCATTGGGTTGGCAACGCGCAAGAAATACACCCCACTCGGCAGCATGTCGCCTTATGTTGACGAAACGCTATCCATCCCATCGCCGGCTTTGGCCATTGAAAAATACGATTACATCGCCAATTTCTATGATGCCATAGAGTTTCCGTGGGCGCCAGCGAGGACGCTACACGGGTGTGATGTATTCGCAGAGCGGCTAGGCCTGCCTCATCTCACTCGGGAGGAAAAGGTTCCCGAACTAGTCCCCCCTAGGGGTGCCGTGAGGGGATTAGATAAACGGCTACGCAAGGATGGCATTAAAACGAGCGACCGCGTCTTGCTGTATCAGTTCAAGAGCAGCAATATCAATAGATCACTGCCTATCGGCAGGTCGGCGCAGTTGGTTTATGCATTGTCAACCCTCGCGCCTGACGTACACGTTATCGTAACAGGCGGGCCTAGGGATTGTAATCTCGAATGGCTAGGCCGCGACTCCAAGCCGATGCCCAAAATACACAACTGGGCCGGCAAGACGGATCTTTACGATATGGTTGCCCTATGCCAGCGCGCTTCCCTATGCGTCGCCCCCGATAGCATGTTGGCTCATCTCGGGGGAGCGATGGGCATCCCAACCATTGCACTGTTCAATGTCATTCCACCAGAACTGCGTGTGGGGCAATACGATAATGTTTACTCATTCTTCACCCCTTATAGCTGCGCGCCGTGTTTTTGCCATGGCTCCGACGCTTGCTCAAAATGCGCTATACTAATAAGCGATTGGGAGAAGCGTGGTAAGAAAGACGAGCCTCAGCCGGGAGCTCCCTGCTGGGATACGATAACTAATCGCGAGATATGCAACCAGGCGGCGCAAATGCTTGGAGCGGAGGGATGAGATGCAGGGCAAGAATCTAGTAATGGATGCATACGATTTCCAGCGCATGGGTGATGCCGAATTTTCCGAGGGAGCTTTCCGCAAGGTGGCAGAAGCGTCGGGCGAGTTGCGTGATTTTCTCTATCATAGCGGAGACGCGGGTGATCAGCATCGCATGTTGGATACCGAGTTTGCCATCGTGCTAGTTCTGCCCAACGGCGACAGGATGCGCAAGTATCCCATTAATAGCAAGACCGATCTGCAGATGAGCATCGCGGCCTTCAATAAGGTTTACAAGCGCTTGCCCTACAACATGGTTAACATCATCGTAAAGCGCTTCGAGAGTGCTGCTTTGCGTTATGGCGTAGATATCTCGTCCGAGCCGTGGTATAACGCGATAGCTAATGCAAAGGGCGAGCATCTCTCCTTCTTCTATCCCGTGACGGAGGGGTTGCTTGCTACGCTAGACAGCATAATGGAGAAGCAGGCCTCCGCGGAGGAAACGGGGCATTTTGGCATCAATCAAGACATTAACGGGGCTACTTACCAGCGCTATCCTATCAACACCAAAGCGCAGTTGCAACATGCCATCGCGGTAGTTGAGAAGAACGCGCGGCATTGGTTGGCGTCCTATGCGATTCAGATGTCGCGAGCTATCGAAAAGCGTGCAGAAGAGTTGAACGTGACCATTCCGGAGGACTCCAGTGTGCATAAATATGCAGCACGTTCGTTCAGCGACTCCGCCTATGGTCATATAATGGCGAGGACGACGATGGTCAACAACATGGATGGTTACATGGCCTATCGCGATCTCGCCGAGAAGGTAGCCAGTAAGCAGTATTCGCCAGCCCAAGCTGCGGTTACGCTGGACAACCTAGATCACGCCAATAAGTTGCACTATTCCTGGCATGATAGAGGCCTTGCGCGTCCTGTCGATGCTGTTTTGGGCTGGCCTATTAAAACGGCCAAGACGGTATCTATTGGCGGGATAGACATTGATGTCAGCAAGCTGCACGACATGGCCGTCAATGATCCGTCGCTGTTGGTTGAGCGTTTGGGTAGTGATGTGGTGGGCAAGCTGCGCAGCGATCCCGAGGGAACGCTTATGCGCATGGCGGCCCCTCAGCGCACGGTGGTTCTAGACGTGATGGGGCGTAAGGCATAACGATGAGATCTCTCCACGATGTGCTGCGGGACGTAACGTCAACGCCATTCGAGATCGTGACGGTGTTGGATCATCACTTGGATCAAGTGTGGCACTTTTGCGAGCCGGAGACATTGTGGATGGAGATAGAAGACGCCACTGCGCAGCAGGGCGATATCCTGAAGTTTGATGACATACCTCGAGCCATGAAGAACAAAATCATGGCCATCAGGGTATGTTTCAACTCCCTAGCTCCATGGCAGGATTGGGCGGTATTCCCCAACATATGCCTAGCGCTCTCAGGGGTAACTCCAGAGCCGGATTCGTTGCTTACGCCAGAGCCATCTTCCATAGTGCGATGCGTGGAGTTTATGCGCACCATCGAGCCTAAGAACCAGTTCGAGGGCGAAGTAGCCGCGATGATAGCGGTATTGCTATACAAGGAGGGCTTCCTCTGGCTGCCTGGTTATCTAGGTGCGCTAGTAAACACTCCATTGCGTAAATTGCTCGCCGCGGCTACTGCCGGAAACGGCCCTGAAGAGGATGCCGACAGCATCGTCCTCGATATGATTATGGGTTACATGCGCGCTACCTACGGCAAAGAAACGGATTGGCTGATAGAGGAGGAGCCGGTAGCTGTGCATACCGTTAAAGTGTTGGCATTAGAGCATGCCGCCAATGATGCTAAGCGATACTGGCCCCGCGAGCAGCCACAAGGGAAGTGATGTATGTCGTCGATACTTAGTGAGGTGAGAGACTCGTATGGCTTGATGACGGCGGATTACAAAACGCCGTTCATTGATCTCGCCACGGCTAGCATGCCTGAAAAGGCAGAAGACTTTCACGATCTAGCTCTATATATCTACTATACCAACCCCATCGTCAGGTTGGCCATCAGTAAGCTCGCCGAGTATGCCGTTACGGATCTCGAGTATAACGCTGAGACCACGGCGATTGAGGATCGCTATCGCAACGTATTTGAAAAGGTCATGCGCATCAAGCGGCTCCTTATCGTTATCGGCCTCGATGCATTCATCAACGGCAACTGCGTCGTCACGCTTAATTTCCCCGTTGAGCGCAAGTTTTCGTGTCCTAAGTGTGAAGCTCGGCGTGCGGAGCTGACGCAGGCGCTAGAGGAGAAACGCAAGGAGCGTGAAGATACTACTCTTCTTTTCCCCTCGGATGACACACTCATGGCGGGGACTAGCATATCAGGTGAAGGTCCTCGCGAGGAAATCATACCGGATTCCTATAGCGCTAATGCCATAAGTGACTTGACGTACAAGCGCAACAAGTTCAACGGAACATGCCCGACCTGTGGCAGCAAGGTTGTGTTTTCCGCCATTGACGAGCATCGCATTAACGAGCGCGATCTCATAGTGCGCACGTGGCCTATTAATCTAATACGCATCAAGGCGTATCCGTGGAGCGGAAAAGAAGACATCTACTGGGATCCTCCGTCGTCGCTTATTGAAGCCGTTGAAGAAGGGGACATGGATGTCATCAATGAAACCCCCATGGCGGTACTAGATGCTATTAGAGAGAAGAAGATCGTCAAGCTTAACAACGTTTATCACTTCAAGCTGCAAGGCCCGACCGATGTGCATAGCGAGTGGGGTAAGGGGCTGCTGATATGCGCCTTCAAGACGGTTTACTTCCTAGACACGCTAAAACGCGCTAGCGAGGCTGTGGCTAACGAGCATATCACTCCTTTCAGGATGCTAGCTCCGGTTGATACCGACTATGCCTCTGCAGTGGCTATGCAGGATCGCCTGCGGTCGTTTATCCTCGAGGAGTTTAAGCATCAGCGTGAGGATCCTAACTACATAGGGTTTTCGCCAATACCTGTTCAGGAGATATACTTCGGCGGTAAGGGCCGCGCATTCCTTCCTTCTCAAGAAGTAGCTGCAGCTACGGAGGACATGCTTCTCGGTTTCGGCCTGCCGCGTGGGCTAATCGCGGGAGAGGCCACCTGGGCAGGTAACACGATATCGTTGCGTATTATCGAGAACTTCTTCTTGACGCATAGAGATCAGCTTCAGGAGTTTCTCGACTGGAGCTCGGATATCATCCAGTCGCATCTGAATTACGCTCGGTGCGAAGTCAAGATGCGCGAGTTCAAGATGCTGGATGACATTCAGCACAAGCAGATGATATTCCAGATGGTGGCCGGCCAGATGATCCCCTCCAAAGTCTTGATCGAGATGGAGGGTTTGAATTATGAAGACATGCAGGCAGAGCTAAAGGCTGAAAACATCGCCAAGGCGCAGATGCAGGCTGATGCTATGAATATGATAGCCTCAGCGCAGTCTAGCCATCAGGCCAGCCTGATGGAAGACCAGCAAGCCATCATGGTGCAGCAGATGAACGCTCAGCAGCAGGACATGACGGATCAGCTAGTGCGTAACATCCAGAAGATGATGAGTCAAGGCATGACCGTTGATCAAGCTGCGCAGATTATCATGCAGCAGCAGATGCAGCAGAACACGCTCAATCAGATGATGATGTTGCAGATGCAGGCTGACCAGGCCAAGCAGCTATTCCTCATGGATAGGATGAATCAGGCGCAGTGGAGCACTCTAAGGGCGCAGCGTGAGAGCGCGATTCAGGGCATGATGAACATGATGCCTAATATGAACCCTATAGCGCAGACCGGCAACTCTATCTATGACATAGCAATGACTCTCGCTGGATGGGATCCGGATCAGCGTGATGAATTCCTAAGGAAGCAGCAACAGTCTGATCCGGTAGTATACGAGCAGCTTGTGGATTACATGAATAGCATGGGTATCCCTCCTGGGCGACCTCACCCCATGGCTGACAATCAAGGCGGTAGGCGATGAAGGTTTCTAGTCGGCGACGCGTTAGGACCTTTAACCTCATAGTGGAAGCCCACCGCCAGGAGTTTGAGGAGGTATTAAACAACCCCAATGTGTTGTTGGATATCTCCAAAGACGTGCAGTATTTCTTCGACGACAAATCGGGGCGCATCATGGCTGTGGTATATTATACCGAACTCGAGCCCGCCCGTGAACCCGTTCTGGAAAACCCAAAGGCGATACTAGCGGCGACTGAGGAGGCGTGGCGTGGCGACGACGAATGATATGAGCCAGTGTCTTTGTGACGCCATAGGCGAGCGCGAGTTGCTTACGGCAGATGAAGAAGTAGCACTGGGACGCCGCATACAGCATGGTGACGTAGCCGCGCGCGATGATCTCGTCATGGCCAACATGCGCTTCGCTATCAAGATCGCAGGCGAGTTCAACACCAAGTGGAAGGCAGAGCGAGAGGACGTAATAGGAGCCGCTATTGAGGGTTTAATAGAGGCGGCTAATCGCTTCGATCCTTCTAACGGGACGCGCTTTACCACCTACGCTAAGTACTGGATTGACTATAGGATACATCAGTACCTCAATCAGATGGTGCCGATGGTTCACGTCCCCGCCGGTCAAATCAACATGGTGCGTGCGTTGCATAGGGATCTCGACGCCGAGTCTAAAAAGCAAAACGACTACTCCTTAACGGAGGAGCGCCTTGCCGAGCAGCGCGGGATAAAGCCGGAGATTGTAGGGGCGATTAAAAACGCCTTCACGGTTGTGTCGGCGGAGGATGTTACTATTTACGAGGACGTCAACGGTGACGACGGTGAACAGCCTGCTGAAGTATTAGACCCCGCCCTGCTGAAAGCTATTGATGAATTGCCGGAGATGCATTGTGACATCATCCGGCGCTTCTTCGGAATAGGGTGTCAGCGCCAGACTCTGCAGCACATTGCGCAGATACGCATGTTAAGTCGCGAGCGTATCCGGCAGCTAAAAAACGAAGCGCTAGAAATGTTGAGAGAGCGGGGCCTGGCAGAACCGTAGTCCCACCAGGCCCCTTCCCCTCCTTATTTACCGGCGGTCGTCCCGGGGCGATGACCGTCTGTCGTCATCGCCCGGGCGCACCCACCCGTCGTCCGCCCGGTCTGCCAGGCGGTCGTCGCTGGTCCGGTCTGGATCGTATATCATCACTTCACCTCCCTCGGCGTTGTTGATATACCCTCACTTCTTTTATAACGCAAGCACACCCCCTATTGACGATTTAATCCGGAGATGATATATTCCTCGACAAGGAGGTGTGAACAGTTTCTGAATAATTGACTTTTCTTCCTTAAACCTGAACAAACCATTTGACAAGGAGGTGAAGTTGAATGATCGAATATTTGTTTGCGAGTGTGGTCACTTCGCAGATAGAGATCGGAATGCTGCTCAAAACATTGAGCGGCAAGCATTGGAGATGTTCGCCGGAGTGGGTTCACGGAGAACTGAAACGCACGTGGAGCAGATGTTAGACTCGCAAGAGCAATCTGTGATGAAACGTGAAAATATGGCTGAAGAAAGGCGGCCTTCCAACCCTGCTGTGGTTTAGGCGGGTTTGGTAAACCAGGTGTGCTATGAGCGGGAGACGCGCCAAGCTTATCCGTGCGTATGTGAGTTCCATTTGGAGTGTGCTATCTGACGAGGATCGCGAAGCGTGGCATCATGACGTGCGTAGATTTTACCGCCATGCCAAGCGTGAGTGGATTAGGGGCAACTTCCGTGGGTAATGAGCTAGTCCACGTAGACGCCATCCTGGCAGCCGCTATATGCGCTGGGATAGCACGCAATATTGCCGAGCTGCATTACTCTAACTTAGACGAAGAGTCTAAACAGCGCTATCATGTCGATGAATTGATGGGCGCCTTTGGAACACTAGCGGGCAATGAGCAGGCGCTGTCGATGATGATGTCGTTGGATACCAAGCACAACAAGGCGTGGTTGGACAATGTTGCGTTAGTGCTGCGAAGCATCTATAATGTAATGGCAAGGCTAATCGGTGAGGGAGAGCAAAATGTCGAGCACGCGTCAGATAGTGCATGATACGTATGTGCGTACTAAGCCGCCAGTTATGGATCCCAACGCGCGCACGATACGTTTCAACTTCACGCTATACTCCATTCCTAGTGGCGTGCCAATTGAGCTGTTGTACGACAATCTAGTCTCGGCCGTGACTAATCGCAGCATGAGTGAATTGGCTGATGCGGTTGCCGCGCTGGAGCCGTATAAGACCAAGATGCACGTCAAGCCGGCGTGGCGTCAGACGGAGATATATGATCCGTTTGACCGCGTAGTGATTAACTGACCATGGATCTATTCGATATATTAGCGCATTATCGCGACCGGTATGCCGAGCTGATTCATGGTGGGCTAGAGGAGTTGCGTCGCTTGATTAAGGAAGCTAACGATAACAATCTCTATCGTGACATCATGGTAGAGGCCATCAAGCACTTCGAGTCTTTCGAGCCAGAACCGAAGCCGGATCCGTTGGGCATCCCCACCGTTGGGTATGGCCACGTTGTGGTAGGTGGAGAGCCGCCGTATCCATGGACTAAAGATCAAGCCGCGTTGTATCTAGTGGACGAGCTTGAGGAAAAGTACGTCCCTCAAGCTAAGCGTGCGTGGAATTCCAAGCCGGGTAAAAAGTGGCGCACGGAGGAGTGGGATCTACTCCCTCCGTGGACACGCGCCGGATTGGTGTCTGCTGTATACAACGCCGGGCCGGGGATCATTACTGGCGGCACGTGGCCGTGCAAAGCAACCGATGCTGAGGCAGGCAATGTCTTCTACAAATACTCCACCGGCAGGGATCGCGCCACCGGGAAAAGGATTAGACTTCCCGGGCTAGTCCGTCGCAGGTTCTTCGAGTGGAAGCTAATGACCGAGGGGGAGATTGATTTTCAACCCGCTGGATGGCGGGAATGGTATAACAGGCACAAGCTCTAAGAGTTAGTCGCATTACCCATCGGGGCCGGCATTTGCCGGCCCTGCTCGTCTGGAGGCGAGATGGCAAAAATCAAGGCCGTGCGCGCGCTCGTATATTCAAGGGTTGTAGGCTATTACACCCCGGTAGACTCGTGGAACAATGGCAAGAAGGAGGAGTTTAAGGACCGTCAATATATTGACGTATCATCTTCTTGGCCTGAGCAGACTAAAAAAGAATCCAAGCCGTTGGGCCTGGTTGTGGAGTTAGTCTCCTAGCGGAGGGCTTCCCCTCCGCTAGGAGCATGATCGTCAGAACGGTATGTCGTCGTCGTAGCCGTCACCCTCGTCGGGTGCGGCGTCTGGACGTGGCTGCGTCGGGCGTGGTGGTGGTGCACTCCTGCCGCCACGTCTGTCGTCGATGGTTGCCGCCAGGATGGTCAGGTCGGGGAACATGTTGAGATGCAGGAGGAACTTGTCTCCTGCTTTCGTGGTCTGCATGCTCCCCAGATAGAAGTCCGGATAACCTTCCGGATTGGCAGCGCGCTCGCGCTCCGTCTTCTGCCGCACGATGCGGTAGCTTCCGGGCCGTCGCTCGTCGACGAGTGCTTGCATATCATAGGGAACGATGTAGAGCTTGATGTCGAAGCCGGGTCCGCGCTCCTCCATCTCTCCTACGGTTAGATACCGCGTGCGCTCTTCCTTCGAGGGGTCTCCCTCGACAATGCTTTTCAGGGCGTACTTCATGTTACTCCATCCTTCTTAGGGCAATTGGCTTGTCGGTGGTTTCGCCGCCGTGGTCGAAGGTCGCGACCATCTCGTGCCAACATCCCGGGTGCATTCCGCACTCTCTGCGGACGACGCGGACGTAACACTGATGGTAGTAGTCGTATACTGTTACATCGCAGGGGGCGTCGTCGGGGCCCAGCAGCTCAGCGTCCTCCTGCGATACTTCGATAACGTCCCTAGTGCGCTCTGGATCGATCGGATTGGTGACTTCGACGGGAAAGCACGGTTTCTCTACCACTATGACTTCGGGATCCGGCATGATGCCTCCTTGGATGGTGTGTTATCACACCTGGCTAGCGGCGGCTTCTGTCAGAGTCAGTACTACGGTGCGACTGAGCTCAGAGCCGCTCTTCATTGGGCAACGCTCGCCTGGCTTGAGCATGGGAACGTAATCCCCGCCCGCGGCTGCGTCGATGGGCTGGGCAAGGCCTAGCTTACATGAATATCCGCTATCGGAGCGCAGCTCGCATTTTGTGCTGCAATACATTAACTCGCCACGCGTAAATACGCGCAGCGTGATCGGCGGCATCACTAGTAGCGGGTCTCTCATGGGTCCTCCTTCGTTAAGCTGGCTTCGCTTTATATATACCGCATTATCGCCGTTATTGTTCTCTCCGCCAATACTCCAGCATTAAGGCACACAGCTGGCGCTGAGATGCGACCGCTTGAGCGTGGTCGTCGTAGTAGCTTAGGGTGCCATATACGATGTCGCCGGCATGTGTCCCGTCGGGGTTGCGTGTTGTGGTCCAGTTTCGCCAATATACTCCTGAGATATTGCCGGCAAGTGACATTCCGCGCTCGCAACGCTCGAAATACGGAGACTGGCGGATTGCCAGTTGCGGTCTCGCGCGCAGTTCATTGTATATGCGGAGGGGGAGAAATACCACATGTTTTGGCATCCCGCGGTATGAAGGGTCTTTGCAAAGCCGTGGGATCCAATCGACAGGCATGGTGTTATCACTCATAGTACTTCCTCCAATACAGCAGCATTAACGCTGATAGCCTGCGTTGTTCTTTAATTGCAAGGTCGTGCTCCCAATACATCATGCCGCTCTGGGGCTCACCCTCCAACTCCAAATCATCGTCCCAGTAGAGTTCCTCGCCGAAAAGGGATATTATGTCATCAGCGGAGTTATAGGGTGGTCGGTTTTCTAGCCTGGGCCTCTGAAGCAGCTCGCATCGTACGCTGCGGGGTAAGCACACCGTCCATACCGTCAATTCAGCGTCGTATAGATCATCCTCGAAGAGTCGCGGGACCCAACTAGAGGGCATATATTTCGTCATGATATCGCCCCCTCACGCCACAGGGCCATAATTAGTCCCATGAGGGCGCGTTGGGTGGCTACGGCGTATTCGTGTTTAGTGAAGGGGTCGGTTGTATAGTCTTGCCCCTCCTGATGTTCCTGCCAGGACACTATGATATGCCTCCATCCCTGATCTCGTGCAGGCAGCGTAACGTAGAGCTGAAAGTCCGAGCGCACCCTGCATGCCTTGAGGGGGCCGGGGCGAACCGCACCTGTGACGCTGTCGGGCAGTGTAACCAACATGCCGTGCTTTAGGCGCGGAATCCATTTCGGGTCAAGATGTTTCATCATGGCCTCCATCCTGTGCGCCATTTAGCCAAGACGAGTGCAAGAGCAGCGCGTTGCGCCGTTATTGCGTTCTGATGCATCCCGAATTGCATCCAGCAAAGTTCCTCGCCCCTCCAAACCCATACGTAGCGGCGCGCGCGCAGATATCCTCTCGATAGCGTCACCAGCACGTCGACGTACGAAGCGCACGCCACGTCGCGAATCTCGATTGCTCTAGTTGTGTCGCCAGGTTGGTCTATGGCCCGGCTGGAGATGGTGACCGCATGAAAGTTACCACGGCGCTCAATCCTCGGAATTAGCTCTGGGTCTATCATTCCGGGCCCCCAGTGTCTCGCCATATACTTAGCATCAGCGCGAGTAACGCGCGTTGCACCTTAATAGCATCTGTGTGGCCTAGTAAGCATATCGCATTGTATCCTCCGTGGCGGTAATGCGTCCAGCCCAACAAAGCCTGCTCTGGGTCTATCATTACCTCGTTCACTTCCGCGGCTGCCCGTGGGGCAGCAGCCCCCCATGCTTCATTGGAAACAGCGCCGGTCGGGTACGGTGAGGGCGGGGTTATAAAATACGTTCCTTGCAACAGCGCGATGGGGCAGCATTTAATAGGGAACTCAAAGACTAGCGCCGAAGGTAGGCATATTAAGGTCCAGAATTCGCCGCGTGGCATTGTGCGTGGTATCCATTCTACAGGCAACAGTGTCATGTATTGTTAACCTCCCTCCACGCTATGCGGGGTATCATGTTTTCCGGCATGTATCTCATGATTTCTTCTCCTGCAAAGTGCGCCACAAAGCCAGCATCAGCGCCAATAGTTTGCGCTGACATGCGATGGCTATGTCTTGATTGATCAATGTGGCGGTGAATTTTATCTGCCTAGGATTATCATCGTTCCAGCGCCATCGCAAACAACGATACATCGCAAGGTGCATGATATCATCTCCTCCGCGGAGCATGCCCGGTAGTTCTACGACGAGGTTTGTCTCCGGGATGACCGCATACATCCTGGGCCTAATGTTAGCTAAAGCTACTACGGCCCCTGCGGAGACGCTTATTGTTGTGCCCATGGGCAGGTGGCGCCCGAGGCGCGGAATCCAATTCGGCGGAAACTCAGCCACGTTCTTCTTCCTTCCTATGATAATGCAAAGCCGCGGCGATTAGTGCCCGCTGCCACTCAATGGCGAAACTATGGCTGTTGGTGTGCCACGTCGTGTTTACGCATGGCGTGATCACCATTTCGGGGTCACGACCGGGGAGGAACAGCTGGATTAGTTTGTGGTCCCGACTGAAGGTGTTTCTTATGTGTGGGGCGATTTTCGTAATGCGGATTGAGTTGTTTGCGCTAATCTCAACCCTAATTATCTCATCCATAAAGAATGCGGCAGGGGACTGTCGCCTTTAGGCGACACGGGGAATACCGCGTCATGCGAAGCAGGACTGATCCCCGCCCCCGCCTTCCTCCTTCCTTTCGTTAGTTAGTTGACACAAACCTAATAGTGTGCTATACTTAGGGTATGGCACAGGCACGCTACCGGCGCAGTCCAGGCTGCGTCTACAACCTTCACCTGCACTTTGTATGGTGCCCGAAATACCGGCGCAAGGTATTGGTGGGCAAGGTTGCCGAACGCCTAGAAGCCCTGCTGCGCGAGAAGGCAGCGGCGTTGGACGTGGAAGTGGAAGGGCTGGAGATCATGCCCGACCACGTTCACTTCTTCGTCTCCGTGCCGCCTACAGACGCGCCGCAACACTACGCCAATCAGTTCAAGGGCTACACCTCCCGCGTCTTGCGGCAGGAGTTCGCCCACCTTCGCACCGGGCTTCCCTGCCTTTGGTCGCGCTCCTACTACGTCGGCGCGGCGGGGCACGTCTCCGTAGACGTGATCCAACGCTACGTCGCCTTGCAGAAGGAGCGTGAGTAGATGCGCCGCGCCTTCAAGTACCGGCTCTACCCAACGCGAGAGCAAGAGGCGGCGCTGGCCGCGATGCTGGAAACGCATCGCAGGCTGTACAATAGCGCCTTGGAACAACGCAAGAACACCTACGAGCAGGAGCAACGGTCTGTCTCCTACAAAGAGCAGTCTGGCTTGCTGAAGGGCAGACGGTTGGAAGATCCCTTCCTGGCGCAGACGAACTTCTCTTCCTGCCAAGCCACCCTGCGCCGACTGGACAAGGCGTTCCAGGCGTTCTTTCGCCGCGTGAAGGCGGGAGAGAAGCCCGGTTTTCCACGCTTCAAGGGGCGCAACCGCTTTGACACGGTGGAGTTCCCCTCCTACGGCGACGGCTGCAAGTTCGACGGTGGCAAGGTCTACTTCCAGCACATCGGCTGGCTGAAGGTGAAACTGCACCGCCCGGTTGACGGCAAGATCAAAACTCTCTCCTTCACGCGGGAACCGGACGGCTGGCACGTCGTCTTCTCCTGCGAACTGCCAGACCCCGAGGTGGAAGCATCCACCCTCCCCGCTGTCGGCATAGACCTGGGGCTGAAGGCGTTCCTGGTGACGTCTGACGGCGAGAGCATCGAACCACCGAAGTTCTACCGGAAGGCGCAGGCCAAACTGCGGCGGGCGCAGCGCCACGTTGCCCGCTGCAAGAAGGGCAGCAACCGCCGTCGCAAGGCGGTCAAGCGCGTGGCGAAGTTGCATCAGCACGTCGCCAACCAGCGCAAGGACTTCCACCACAAGACCGCGCTGGCGTTGGTGCAGACGCACGGCGTCATCGCGGTTGAAGACCTGAACATCAAGGGCATCGCCCGAACCCGGTTGGCAAAGTCTACGCATGACGCGGCCTGGGGCGCGTTCCTGGCGATTCTGCAATACAAAGCGGCAGAGGCTGGTGTTGCAGTGGTCGCCGTGGATCCCAGAAACACGACGCAGGCGTGTAGCAGGTGCGGGGCACTTCCCGACACGCCGAAGACTTTGGCAGACCGTGAACATAACTGTCCTCACTGCGGCTTCGTAGCGGATCGCGATCACAACGCCGCTGTGAACATCCTACTCCGTGGACTGCGGAGTCAGACGCTAACCGAGCCGTTGGGCGCGGTTGTCTGAGAAGCCTGCGCCTTTAGGCGCGGGAGTGGTCACTTACATACTCCTTTGCGTGAAATGCACGAGCTACACTCATGATCTTTATAACCCATAACGCGGGATATTGGCATTGACCCCCGCGGTCTGCTGCCTATACTAGATATTGCAAATCACTACATGGGAGGACATCAATTGCCCAAATACGGACGAGGTGCAAGCCAGCGTTCTGACTACGTTGAGCTGCTTAATGTCATACAACGCCGATTGCAAGAGCTATTTAATGTCGATGGTAAAACGCGCAAGCTACGTATTGAAAACATAGACGTAGGGAACGTTAACGTCGGCATGGCCCTCGAGGAGCAGCTAGATGCTAAATACTACAACCGCGACTTTACCAACCCTGTCCGTGCCGATTTTGTTTTATATGACAACGACGGCAAGGAAATCGAGCGGCTTAATCAGCGCCTTGTGATGCATCTCCCAGCCCTAACCGAGCGTGGCACCTTCATCATGGGCGGCAAGGAGTATTCCGTTAAGCGCCAGCTAAGGCTTAAGCCGGGCATTTATACTACCGAAGTCTCTGATGGCGTGCAGGCATTTATCAACACCTCCACGCGGCAGAATATGAAGGTTAAGTTCAATCCTGACACCTCGATGTTCTCGCTCCACGTCGGCGCGCGCAAGTTCCCCCTCATGGCCGTATTGGAAATGCTAGGCGTGCCCCGTGAGCAGTTCGTCAAGATGTGGGGCCAGGATATTGTTGATGACAATCACGCCTCTGATAAAACAAAGGCTACGGTGCTGAACAACCTATATGCTACGATGTTCTCCTACGCCCCTCAGGGCGTCCCCGCGGAAGAGAAGATAGCTAATCTAAAAGAAGCTCTTAGCCAAAGCTCTGTCGATCCATGGGTTACTAAGGTTACCGTGGGCCGCGAGGCGGAGTCGCTATCCCCCGAACTACTGTTCCAGGTGAGCAAGAAGATGCTTGATGTCAGCGCGGGACGCGCTAAGCCGGACAGGCGTGATGCGCTTTATTTTAAGGTCCCGCTGGGCATAGACGACATGGTAGATATAGCTATTGGCAAGCAGTCCAACAACATATCCAAGAAGGTCAGATTGCGTCTTGACGACCCCAACAGGGCTATTGAGTCGATAGTGAGTCGTCCGTTGGTTACGCTTGGCGGCACGGTGCGCATGAAGTTCTTGCTTGATGAGCTTTCTAGCACCCCAGAGCAGGTCAACCCATTTGACATCTGGTCTGCCCGCAGGGAGTTCACCGTAATGGGCGAGGGCGGTATTCCGTCAACGCATTCGGTGTCTCCGGAAACGCAGGGCATTGACGACACTTATCTGGGCTTTATCGACCCCATACAGTCGCCCACGGGCGGCAGGGTGGGGCTTAACATGTTCATGGCCCGCGCGGCTGATAAGGACGGCAAGCGCCTAGTTGCTCGCGGGAGAGAGGCTCAGACCGGCAAGCCGGTTAGCTTTTCACCTGAAGAGGCATATGACAAGGTAGTGGCCCTTCCGGGGTCGTTCGAGCTTAAAGACGGCAGGATGATTCCTAAGTCGTTAGTCGTGAAGGCCTTGGTGAGGGGCGAGATCAAAGAAGTCCCGGCTAAGTCTGTGGATTGGACTTATGAAACGCCGGAGGCCACTATTAATCAAGTGATCAACGTGCTGCCATTTCTTAATCACAATTCTCCAGTGCGAGCCAATTACACCGGCAACCAGATGAAGCAGGCCTTGCCGTTGAAGTATCGCGAAGCCCCCCTGGTCAAGTCATTCATCGGCCGCATGGATAATAAGGACCAATACGGCGAAGATGACATGTATGAGTTGACCAACCTGAGGGTCCCTAGCCATCTCGATGGGGCTAAAGTCGTATCTGTGGGCAGCGATTACATCAACGTGCTAACGTCTGATGGCAAGAAGGCCAACTTGCGCTTCTACAACGCCTTCCCTCTGAATGGCACTACGTTTCTAGATTACAAGCCGACGGTTAAACCCGGAGACGTGCTGCGCGATGGCGCTATCTATGCTGAGAATAATTTTAGCAAAGACGGCCAGCTAGCCTTTGGGGTTAACCTTAGGGTGGGGTACTTGCCCTACAAGGGCTTGAACTTCATGGATGGCTTAGTCGTCTCTGAGAGTGCGGCGAAGAAGCTCACTTCGGAGCATATCCACCAGATGCAGCACGGGGTAGCTCGTAGCGACATACTCTCCAAGAAGCGCTTCGTGGCGCACTACCCTGGAAGCTATAACGCTGCGCAGCTAGCAAATCTAGATGATGACGGTGTAGTCCGCGAGGGCGCGATTGTTGAGCCTGGCGATCCCCTGATGCTCAAAATGGGCGAGCGTGCCCTAACTGAGGACGACATCCTGCGCGGCAACATCTCGTCAGTCTTCAAGAACCCACTGACTCGCAATGATCACGCATGGGATCGTGATGTGCCAGGGCGTGTCGTCAAGGTGGTCCGTGGAGACGATTTTGTCAAGGTATGGGTGCGTACTGAAGAGCCGCTTGTGGTGGGAGACAAGGCTTCTACCAGGGCGGGCGCTAAGGGTGTTGTTGTAGCAATCATCCCCGACGACCAAATGCCACACGATGCCTCCGGGCGGCCTTTGGATGTGATACAAAACCCGGCGGCGGTGCCTTCGCGGATGAATATATCGCAGATCCTTGAGACTGCCGCGGGCAAGGTTGCCGAGTATGACGGCAAGCCCTTCAACGCCCCCAACCTACACAGCAAGATCGACGCGTCGGTGTTGAAGGAAGAGCTGCGCAAGCGCGGCTTGTCAGACACCGAGATGTTGTATGATGAAAACAATAAGCCTATTGGCCAGATATATGTCGGCCCGCAGTATTTTACTAAACAGAAGCAGCAGTCGTTTAAGGCGCTGCGCGCTAGGAGCAGAGAGGATCCATACGAACTAGCCTCACGCCGGCCGCACAAGGGGCCTAAGCAGGACCTGTTGGGCCTGTTCTCAATGCTGAGCCATGGCGCTAGCAATGTGCTAAAAGAAACCGCCACATTTAAGAGCGAGTGGAATGACGACTACTGGCGCGCGCTAGAGATGGGTCAACCCGTCCCGGCGCCCAAGACTACTTTCGCGTATAATCAGCTCATTAATATGCTTAAGGGGGCGGGGATTAACATCCGCGAGGAGGGCCCCGACCTGCGCCTAGTCCCCCTGACCGATCGAGACGTGCTAAAAATGTCCGGCGGAGAAGTCCCCGATCCAGGACGCGTCGTGCGCATAGGCGAGCCTGGCTCGCATGAGTTCCTCGCCCCTCAGCCTGGAGGGCTATACGATCGACAGATCTTCGGCGGGATGTCTGGGACTAAGTGGGGGCATATTTCGCTGGCTGATGGCTTCCCCAATCCGATGTATGAAGACGCGATACGATCTTTGCTCGATCTTAGCAAGCAGCAATTCATGGGCCTCGTTTCTGGCCGGCTAGGCATAGATAGCGAGGATAATATCAAGCCATACGGCCCTGGCGTTATGATAGGCGGCAATGCCATGGCTAGGCTGCTTAGCAAGATAGATCGTGACGATACCATTAAGCAGCTAGTCCCGCAGATCAAGACACTAAGGGGGGCTTCAAGGGATAAGGCTGTCAAGAAGCTCAAGTTTCTAGCGGGACTCAAGCGCGCTGGGATGCAGCCCACTGATTACATGATGAGCAAGCTCCCCGTTTTGCCCCCAGCTTACCGGCCGGTTTATATGACTAAGGACGACAAGCTGCGCGTGAGCGACTTGACTGTTTTCTATCAAAACATAGGGCGTATCAACAACTCGCTCAAGGACATGAGGGGGTTGCCGCGCCGGTGGATGTATTCTCTCCGAGAGGATGCATACAAGGCTATAGGCCAACTGCAAGGCGTGGAGAAGGGTGACGCAAGCCAGGCTAGGATGGCAAAGGGTATTCTGGAATATCTTAAGGGCGATACTCCGCGGACGGGATATTTCCAGAGCAAGATGCTAGCTAAGCGTCAAGCTCTGGGCGGGCGCGCAGTCATCATGGGCGATCCCAAGCTCGACATGGATGAGATTAGGCTGCCTGAAGAGATTGCGTGGACGATATACCGCCCCTTCATCATCAAGCGTCTAGTACAAAACGGCATGCCGGCGCTGAGAGCTAAAACGCTAACCGACAATCGCAGCAAGGTTGCGGAAGACGCTCTCGATCAGGAGATGGCGGAGCGGCCCCTCATCCTCAGCCGCGACCCTAAGCTGCATAAATATAACTACTTAGCCTTTAACGCCAAGAAGTATCCCGGCACGGCTATTTATCTACCTCCATTGGTGACTAAGGGCTTCAACGCCGACTTCGACGGCGACCAAATGTCGGTCACCGTTCCGGTTACTCCCGCGGCAGTGCGTGAGGCCAAGACCAAGATGCGGCCTTCGCAGAACGTGATCAAATACGGGCCGGACAGTGTTCTAGTTAAGCCGGAAGAGGACACCATCGCGGGACTATATCGTGCATCCATGGCGGGTGACGCAAGGCCGAGCAAACGCTACAATAACTTCTCCGACGCACTCGAGGCGTTTAGGGCTGACGAGATAGGGCTGACGGATATGGTTGCGGTGGGAAATCAAATCACCTCGCCAGCTAGGATTATGATCAACGAAAAGCTCCCCGAGGGGTTCCGCAATTACGACACCGTGTGGAGTGACAAGGCGCTGGTCGCAACCCTTAATCGCATCGCTGACGAAAGCCCGCAGGATTACAAGGCCACAGTACAGGGCCTTAAGGATTTGGGCGACATGCTCAGCTACAAGACTGCGATTTCCTATAAGCTAGACGATTTCATTCCCATCAAGAACAAGACCGAGATCAACTCCTTACCTACCATGGGGCAACCACCGGCTAATTTTAATGAAATCCGTGAGCGTGTAATAAACAAGCTCAAGGAGGTAACGGATCCAAAATCCGCCATGGCGGTGTTGGCTGATTCGGGTGCTAAGGGGAGTTGGAGCAATGTGCTTCAGATATTGTATTCCCCCATCTATTCTACGGGTTTCCAGGGCAAGGCCTATCCGCAGCTATTGCGCACTGGCTATGGCGAGGGCATGGACTTCCCTGACTATTGGACTGCCGCCAAGGGGTCTAGGGTTAGCGAGATGGGCAAGACTATCGAGGTGAGGGATCCGGGATACTTTGGCAAGCAGCTAACCAGAGCGGCCCTGGGCGTGACCGTACGTCCAGGCAAGCCTGCTGTGGTTTCTGGTATTGACTATGAGGTGTCACATCCCACAGTGCTCTATCGCTATCTTGCTAAGGATGCCATTGCCCCTAATGGGATGGTTATCGGCAGGGCTGGTCAACCGGTGACGCAAGACATGGTGGTGGCTGCTCAGAAGGCGGGGTTGAAGCAGTTCAACGTGCGCTCTCCGCTTACCACATCAGCCCCCGAGGGGTTATATGCGGAAGACTTCGGGAGGCTCCCTGGTGCGGATAAGCCTGCTGTTGGAACCAACATGGGCGCCATTTCCGCACAGACCCTCAGCGAGCCGGCGACGCAACTGGTGTTGAAGTCGTTCCACCAAGCAGGAGCTGCAGGGGCGTCTAAGAAGATAGAGGGTTTGTATATGATATGGCCCCTACTCAACGGGAGAGCGCCTGCTGGGCAGAAGGCAGCCATGGCTCCGCGCGATGGGGTGATCAAGTCTATCAACACTCTCAAATCCGGAACGAGGATCTTGACCATGGATAATGGGCAAGAGATAGTGGCAAGCCCCGGATTGGACTTGTACGTCAAGGCGGGAGATGCCGTCAAGCGGGGTCAGCAGTTGCAGGATGGGTATATGGACCCGCAGGAGATGCTGAAGTATCGTGGGCTGCGCGAACTTCAGCGTTATCTGGTAGAGCAGATATCTACGGCCTATGGCAAGACCGCGCCCGACAATCGTTACATTGAAGTGCTTGTCGGGGCCCTTACTCGTTTTGCTAAAATAGAAGATCCCGGTGACGCCGATGACTTCGTGTATGGAGATGTTGTTGCGGCAAATAAGCTTGCGGCGATGAACAATCAACTTAAGGCCGCCGGGATGAAGCCGATCGTCTACAAACCGGTGTTTGCCGGCATGGATCAGCACTTACAGCAGCTAGAGCCTGACTGGGCCATGAAGATGCTAGGTGGCGACCTAGTACGTCAGATGAGGCGTGCCGCCGCGACGGGAGCTACCAGCAGTAGACGTGGGGCTAATCCCATTATGCCATTCCTGTACGGCATCAACTTCGGCGATACGCTTGAGGAAACGGGAGAGTATTAATGCAAATCAACACTCTTGGGCCGTCTCATAGATTTGTCCTACGTGCGCTAATAAGCGTACAGAAGCCTGCGCGTGTGATAGAATTCGGGGCCGGCCTTAATAGCACGCAAATGCTGCACGAGCTAGCTCCGTCTTTTACGTCATACGAAAGCGACCCGGAATGGCTTGATAAGATTAAGACTGAAGTCCCCGGAGTAGACATCCGGCCGCTGCCGCTGGATGTAGCGTCGTATCGTATCTATCCATATCAAGTCCCGCCGGAGACTCAACGCAGGATACAGGCCGATATTGCTAGGGTCGTGGAAGACGCTGATCTCGTGTTTATTGACGGCTTTGCCTGCATGCGCATCTACGCCCTGCTGGTCTTCTTGGGCCATTTTAACGTGTGTGTGTGCCATGATACCGAAAAAGCATTATATTGGTATCGTAAGGCTGAAAAACACATGGAGGGTTATGTCAAGGTGACGGTTATTCCGCCCAACAAGCACCCGTATATCGACGTTATATTTGCGCCGCAGAGCCAGGGGCTTATCCCGGACTTC
>ERZ1026800.672-NODE-672-length-27123-cov-3.648541_pt1 | contig 27123 bp, 22 predicted proteins | sample MGYA00520873_ERZ1026800 | MGnify/ENA primary metagenome ERZ1026800 (study PRJEB33270, sample SAMEA104284475) | anaerobic digester metagenome | biome: Anaerobic digester microbiome; feature: mesophilic sludge digester; material: Anaerobic digester biomass | place...
GTCATGGATGGATATAAATCAGAATTGTATTATCAGTTTATGGCAGGAGCCAGGTTGTTGTAATCGTAGCCGGCTGAGTGACCAAGCCACGTACATTTAGAGCCAATGCCGGTTTTAATACACCATAAGTCGGAGAAACCCAGCCATCGGTCGTCGGATCATAATCATCATCACCAAAAATGAGTTTTCCAGCCTGTGCGATGGTTATTTTAATCGGAGAATCAGCTGATATGGATATTTTGACATCCCCAAATGGCGTTTTGAGGATCATGTTTTCATCCACTAAATCCCATGGGTAATCCGGTAATAACCAATGCAGCCGAAAAACATGAGGGCGTGGGTCTCCTGTCGGGATTAAATCATCTTTAATGACCCAACAATTCAATCCATCCCAGGTCACCATTCGGCGATGGATGATGCCCAGGCGCTTATATCCATCATGTTCAGCACAAATCGAATGGATATTTTTTTCCAGTATTTTTGCCTGTGCCCGACGAACCCACAAAAATTTTCCAGCGCGTTCCATCTGGTCCTGCCCATCGATTTCAATTGTGTTGTGGTATCGTGTACGCGCCAGGCAGTTATCCCAGGGTGGATTTTGATTATAAGAATATGTTCCTGGATCCTGTGCCAGGTTGATTCCCCTCCACCAAAAATCCACATGTAATTGGTCTGCATGCGAGGGACGTGATTTGAAATTAACCGATCGAAGCGTCGCCCATTGCATTCCATTTCCTATCCGGTTTACAGATGAACCATATGGAATTGGTTCATATCGATTATTCAATGGCAAACCAAGCCATAAACTTAATTCATCCCATGGACCGGGCGGATATACTGCATGCCCCAAGAATGCCCGGGCAGCAGCTTGAGTCACTGGTCGAAAATCCGAATAATTGCTGGTGTCAAAACGAAGAATGAGTGAACCATCATTACTCCCCAGGTTGGGTGCCTGCCCGGATGTGTCATCTATTTGGGAATACAACCACCGGGTTGCTTGCTGCAGCCTGAATAAAATTTGTGAATTCGACTCGATGGCTTGTCTATACGAACTTTGCCGAGCCCATAATGCAACATGGAGCATAAAACGATGATAATTCATACTATGCTGGGTATAGGTTCCATCATCATCAATCTGATTCATCAACCCGCAGGTCATCAATTTTTCACCCAGCCGACTCCATTTTGCAGATTCCCCAAATCCAATTAATTCATTGCCTGCCAAAAGCAACCCCAATGCTTCACTAAGGAGATGATTGTTGTTTTGCGCACGGGCATATGCCAGTGTGGGTGGGATGCGCAGGGCATGCTCCACCAGGCTGATTGTCAGCCTGCTCAGCCGGTCAGCTGTTGTTGTTGGAGCTTGACGAAAAACCTGGCACGCAAACAACCAGGCGCCCATGCGGAGCGCCACTTCTTGAGCAGATGTCCAGTTTGGACCGGTGTTGACCGGATTGGCATGGATAAACTCCTCCCAATAATTCCAAAACGCACTGGCATATATAGGATTTCCGGTTAAGGTAAAAGCCCGTCCAAGTGGAAAAACCCAGCCAAACCGGGCTGGTTCCCAGACATTCTTTATGTCATTCTCCCCCAACCTGTCTCCATACTCAAGGCTAAAACGCAGGGGTGACGGTGGCTTTAAATCCAGATCAACCAATTTCCCCCCAAACAAACGCACCCTGCCATTAACAATTTCGTCCGCTTCCAAAATTAATGGATGGGCATCCGGTCCCAGCAAATCACTCAATTCTGCCTGGGAGGGTATATGCCAGCATTGACCCTTCAAAGAACCTTGAAGAAGGTTGGAGCCTCCTTGTTCTAATTTTCGTCTGATACAGCCTGAGCGGGTGCCCAATATATACAGGGCGTACCACGCCACCTGGCGCAGCCCCAATTCGGAACATGCCCGCAAAATCATCCCAATGGACTTTTTTGCCATCATGTTCGATCAGCCTGTCGATTCTTCCTGCCCGCTTCTCAGCGCTCTGACAGCAGCAAAACTGGCGGATGTCACCCACCGCAAATGATGATAAGGTATCGGTGGTTGCTGATCCTTTTCAATGAATTCCAGAAATGCCCGCCAGGCTTGTTCATGTCCCTTATCCTGCCGGAGAAGGGATTTATGCACCTTGCGCCCGCCATCTCTCACCAAAATCAACTCCCTGAAATCATCCAGGACCGCCACTCTTCCATTACAAAACACTTCCAACCGTTCTTTGGAAAAAGATTTATCCCCATTAGCCAGATAACATATATTACCCACAGAACCATCCCCATAGCGTATCTGAATGGAAACGTTATCCTCATGATAGCGCCCACCGTCAGGCAGACCCCAGGTGCGGACTGAAACCGGCTTTTGATCAACCAGGTATGTTATCAGATCGATAAAATGACAACCTTCTCCAATAATGCGTCCACCTCCCTGTTGGGGATCATGCAGCCAATGCGAGGATGGAAGATATCCTGCATTGATCCGATAGGTGGCAATCAAAGGCTCCGGTTGTATTTCTAAAAATTTTTTTATTTCTCTCCCAAATTTTGAGAACCTTCGATTGAAACCCACCATCAATCTACCTGATTCTGGTGAACTTAAAACTTGAAAGATTTGATCCAATTCATCATCGTTCAATGCCAGAGGTTTCTCACAATAAACGTGTTTCCCCAACTGCAAAGCGCGAATCACCTGCCGGGCATGATGCTGATGCCTTGTCAAAATGGCGAGAACATGGATGTTTGGATCTTCAATTAAAGCCTGTTCATCTGAACCGGCATATGCAAAACCATACCGCATCATATTATTGCGGGCACTCACACCAGCAGCTGTTACAATGCCCACACGGTTAATGCCCCCAACCTTCTTAATCACTGGAAAAAATATTGCTGTAGCATAATTTCCCGCCCCCAATACTCCCAAACCATACTTCCCCATTGGCTCCCGGTTTATTAACCGGGGGTGTTCCACTCTTTGTTGAGGTTTTTCCTGAACTGATTCATAGGTTAAAATCACGCCCAGAAATTTTTCTTCGGTTTTTCCTCTAATCAGCGTATAAGCTTCATCCGCCCGGTCAATTGGAAATCGATGGGTGATCAGGGATTGCACATCCAGATTCCCTCCACCCATCAGCCCGAGCACAGCTTCCAGGTTGCGTCCCTCTGTCCAGCGGACATATCCAATTGGATAATCCTGCCCGCCTTCTTCATAGGATGAATCATATCGCCCCGGTCCATACGAACGGGAGACCATAAATCGGATTTCTTTCTCGTAGTATGATTTCCGCGGTAGTTTTAACCCCACTGCGCCAATGGCAATTACCGATCCCCGATCCCTGCACAGCGTTGCAGCCAGTTCCACCGGGTCATCCGAACGAGTATCAGCACAAATCAGTACGGCATCAAAATCCCTCCCGCCTGAAAAGGCTTGCCCGGCATCCACGGCATCAGATCGATGAACCGCAACCGCACCCATCATTTCAGCTAGTTTCACCCGTTCCGGATCAATATCAACACCAAATACAGAGCAGCCTGCTGATTTTGCGATCCCTGCTGCCAGTAAACCAAGTAAACCGAGTCCGATGACAGCAATCCGGTCACCAACCTGCGGGTTGGCAAGCCGAAATCCATGGAGAGCAATCGCTCCCAAGGTTGTAAAAGCTGCTTCTTCGAAGTCGACACCGTCAGGAATTTTGGCAATTAAATTGTGAGGTACCACAGCATACTCAGCATGTACTGCATATCCTCCGCCGGCACATGCCACGCGGTCGCCAGGGGCAAACCCCCGTATACCATCGCCCACCGCAACAATTATTCCAGCAGAGGAATATCCAAGAGTCATGGGTTGATCCAACCGGTTGAACGCGGCTTCCAAAGCGGTTAAAACACCTTCGCGCCGGGCTTTATCCGCCATTTGACGTACCAGATCCGGTCGCGAGCGAGCTTTCCCCACCAGGCTTCTCGCAGCGAATTCCACAACCATGCGTTCCGTTCCAGCAGAAACCAGTGAGGCTATCGTGCGGACCAAAACCATCCCCTTCCGGACAGCCGGTACAGGTACATCCACAATCATTGTTTTTCCATCCCGCATATTTTGCAATAACTGTTTCAAGGGTTTACCTCATTGTTAAGTCGATAATTTTGATTATACAGCATCCAAACGCAAACAAAAAAGAGGAGTGGTTCTGCCTGAAGAACCACCCCTCTGAATGCCTCAATCCAAAGGAATTACTTGGCGAATTCGATCGCCCGCATTTCCCGAATAACAGTGACTTTAATCTGACCAGGATATTGCATGGTCTCTTCAATCTTTTTAGCAATATCGCGCGCCAGTCGAACTGCAGCGAGATCGTCCACATCATCCGGTCGGACAATGATGCGCACCTCACGTCCTGCTTGAATGGCATAGCTTTGCTGGACACCCTTGAACGAAGTGGCTATTTCCTCCAAAGCTCGCAGACGCTTGATGTATTGCTCAAGATCTTCCCGCCGGGCACCGGGTCGGGCACCGGAAATTGCATCAGCAGCTTCAGCAATAACAGCTTCCACACTTTCCTGCTCCACCTCGTGATGATGGGCAGCAATCGCATTGACAACCCGAGGATTAATACCATAACGCCGGGTAAATTCAGCGCCTATCTGGGCATGCGTGCCTTCCGTATTATGATCCATGGCTTTTCCAATATCGTGTAACAAGCCAGCCTGACGGGAAGCATCCACATCTGCGCCAAGATCTGCGGCAATCAAAGCTGCCAGTTTGGCGACTTCCACAGCATGTGCAAGTTGATTTTGCCCATAAGAAGTCCGGTATTTAAGCCGTCCAAGCATCCGGGTTACTTCAGGGTGTAAAGCTCCCACTCCAGCTTCATAAACAGCCTGTTCACCAGCCTGGATGATATCCTTTTCCACATCGCGTTGTTCTTCCGCCAAGATTTTTTCGATGTGGGCTGGATGAATCCGTCCATCCACAATCAGGCGTTCCAAAGTTCGTCTGGCTATTTCCCTTCGGATTGGATCAAAACAGGATATGGTAACTGCTTCCGGGGTATCATCGACGATTACATCCACACCGGCTGCCTGTTCAAACGCCCGAATGTTGCGCCCATTTCGACCTACAATCCGCCCTTTCATTTCCTCATTGGGAAGGCTGACAACAGATGTGGAGACCGCGGCCACATGATCGGATGCGACCCGCTGGATGGCATCCGAAATGATGACGCGGGCGCGCTTCTCTCCCTCCGTCCGGGCTTCCGATTCAACCTGACGGATGATCCTTGCCATGTCGTTGCGGGCTTCTTTTTCAGCTTCTGCCAAAAGCTGGCTGCGCGCTTCCTCAACCGACATCTGGGCAATTTTCTGTAATTCAGTAAGATGTTGACTTGCCATTTTTTCAACTTCATTGGTCCGTTTATCCAGAGCACTCTGGCGTTTATTCAAGGACTGTTCCCGCAGCTCCATGCGTTCCACCCGGTGATCAAGTTCTGCCCGGCGTTTTTGCAACCTTTCCTCTTCCCGACCCAGATCCCCCCTTCGCCGGGCAATTTCTGTTTCAGCTTCTTCCAATACCTTTAAGGCTTTATCGCGGCCTTCCAGCTCGATGGTTTTGGATTGTTCATTAGCCAGGGCAATAATGTTGTCCGATTTTTCCTGTTGTTCCTTTCGAAATTTATCAGCCAGGTGACGGGTTAAAAAATAAGTTACCGCCACAGTGATTGCTGCCGCAACCACCAGAACAATAAATATAAAAAGTAAATTCCCATTATCCATATTCATTCATCCTCATCTTTTTCATTTTCTGGATGGGATTCATTGTTGAAATGAAAACCCTGCCATACCTGCCGGACAACGGATTGGACAGTCTCATAGCCAAATCCACGTCGGGCGAGATGACCCGTCAGTTTTGTTCGGAATGTAATCCAATCCAAACCTGTTAAACGACCGGCATACTTAACTGCCGCCTGGTATGCCAGTTCAGAGTCTTGTTTTCCTTCTTTCAATGCTCCCTGTATGTAATCATCTTCAACCCCCATACGTTTAAGTTCAACTGCCATCATCCGGTGGCTTCGTGGACGAAAAGTGGTCCGGTTCTCAACCCAAAGGCGGGCAAACTCAGAATCATTGACCAGAGATGATTGCTCCAATCGTTTGATCACTCCCACAATGATCGAGCGATCAAAACCCTGGCGTTCCAACCTTTGCTGAATTTCCCAACGCGTACGCGGGCGAATACCCAGCAAGCGGAGTGCCGCCTGGTATGCCACCTCGAGAGTATCTTCTGATTGTAGGGATGCAATTTTCTCATCAGTCAATTCCTGCCCCACATTCAACCAGGCAGCAACCACCCGCGCCAATCCGAATGCAAACTCTCCATCCAGGTATACATTCACCCGGTTGGGATTTCGCACCTGAGCCTTGAGAGCAGTTATCTTTCGCGCCAATTCATGCCAACCAACATCACAATATATCTGGCGTTGGCACTACAACACTGCACTCGTTGGATGTGTTCTAAAGCCCTGATTCAATCCGATTGATGGATGCTCAGAAGCCTTCCATGTGTAAAATTATCCAAGGATGTGTGAGGACTTTCTTCAATGGTGTTGCATGGTAAACCAGCAAGTATAAATAAATAATGCATCAGATATTTTCCATTCATCGTCACCATGCTTGTGAATAACCAAATACCATCCTTCAAGGATCGACGGGTACACAAAACTCCCCATAGGGAGAGGTAACACTCCAAAAATCATGCAATGCTGTGCTCCACCCACCTTTGCAATCCGATATCATGGATTGCTTATAATGGAGATCGCCAGCAATAATTCATCTATATTATACATGAATTATTCATTATGAGAAAGGTTTGTAAGTTTATACCGGGTTTTTGTGCAGCAGACCACGTAAATTATAAAGAGTCATTCAACTCCATCTTTCATTTTCCAGCATCCATTCAGAAAGATAATCAAATGAGGTTTAAAATTCAAGCAAAAAGAGAATATCTTCCAGAGCAGCAGTAAACATTTCATCCATCACATCAGGATCAGCCTGATATAAACCGCCAAAAGAACCATCTTGATAAATTTCACGTGACTCCACCGCCCCTGGTAAACCCTTATACACCGGGAAAGGTTTCTCCCCATCCGGTAATTCAGAAACAATGGTATATGGAAATGCCTCCAACCAGTTGGCATGAGATGGAGTCAAGTCATGCTTCTTTGCCACTTCCAAAACACTGTTGGATATCCACCATGAATACCAATGGACTTTCATTCCAGACAGTTTGTTTTGCAATTCCACCAAACGACTGCGGGCTGGGTCATTACCCCCATGACCGTTTAAAACCAGGAATTGCCGGAAACCCGCTCCGTACAGGGAGGTTGTTAGATCTTCAACCACCTCGAGGTAGGTTGATGAACGCAGACTGATGGTTCCAGGATAGGTAAGAAAATAAGGTGAAATCCCAAAATTGAGTACCGGTGCAACCAACACCCCGGTTTGTTCGGATGCCGCATCTGCCAATGCCATCGGGATTTTTGAATCAGAAAGTAAACTCAGGTAGCCATGCTGTTCACATGCACCCAGGACAATCATTATCCGGGTATCGGTTTGTAAATATTTCTCAACATCCATCCAATTTAATTCTTCAAATCGCATGCCAACTCCTTAAGATAATAATCCACCCAGCTCTCCGATGGCTTTTCCCATTCGGGTGCCATGCCAGGTGAGTAAACTTCCATCAATAATAAATATTTGATTCATCCGAATTGCCGGAGTGTTTGAAAACCATTCCTTGAATTGATTAATATTCTCCAATCCAAATTGATAAGGTTCTGTTGGCAGAAGGATCACCTCAGGTTGGCAGGCAATGATTTCATCACCGATCACACGAGGATAGCGGGTATCCCTACCCTCCGGGCTCTCCGGTTCAGCCAATCCCAGATCTGCTTCCAACGGATAGCTCCTTTGGCGTTCCTGAAATATATTCCTGCCACCCATAGTTCCTAGTAAATCCGATGGGTAGGTATCTCCGTTGAAAGTCATCCACCAGGTTTGTTCACCCAGATCACCCTGCCAGATGGGGCAGAAGTATGATGTTGCCCTGCCATCCGGAAGAGCCAGCTCCGCAAACCTGACAGCATCCTCCAACAATCTCATTTTACAATTACCTTCCTCCAACCGAAAGATTTGCACAATTGCCCAAAGTATCTGTAAAGTTCCATGGACTGTTTTGGGAAAGATCAACCAGACCGTTATGCCTGCATTGCATAAATCTTCAACCAGCTGGCGCGGATTCTCCTCCTGGTTAGCAATCACCAGATCAGGTTGTAAATTTAATATATCCTTCAGACGGGGGGATTTTGTTCCCCCAACTCTATGTATTTCTACCAGTTTGTCATCCGGATGAATGCAATAATCGGTAACCCCCACAACCATTTCCCCCGCCCCCAAATCAAACAGACTTTCAGTAATGGAGGGAATCAGAGACACCACCCGTTGGGGTGGGTTGCGAAACAAGCTAGAAATATTTTCAACCCCCCGGATGAGTGTCAATTCAGCCTCTCCAATATTTGGAAAACGAGAAATGCCAGCATGGCTGAAGCTTCGGGCAGGATGGCTTCATCAAAATCAAACCTTGGATGGTGGTGTCCAAAATCCAATCCCAACTCATGATTTGCTGAACCCACCAGTAAAAAACAACCAGGAACCTTTTGCAATATAAAGGCAAAGTCCTCCGAGCCCATTGTCCGGTATGCAGAATCCATTTCCCTGTCCGGAAAGTGTTGGTGAATTATCTTCCCCACCAGTTCGGTAATTTCAGGATGATTAACGACAGCAGGCGTGATGAGCTTGATATCGATTTTTGCCGTACACCCCATCGTTGTGCATATTCCTTGAGTCACCTGCGTAAATCGCTCCATTAATATCTCACGAACTGATTCTTCATACCAACGAATCGTTCCACCCAGTCTCGCACATGGAGGAATAATATTAAAGGCTTCGCCCGAGTGAAACTCGGTGACACTGATCACAGCCCCTTCCACTGGCGGGATATTGCGGGAAACTATGGTTTGCAGACCCATCACCACCTGGGACGCTGTCACGATCGGATCATTTGTCTGGTGGGGCAAGGCTCCATGCCCGCCGTGCCCTGTAATCATAATATCAAAAATTGCGGATCCAGCCATGATGGGTCCTTTCGTCACCCCCACCCACCCGATTGGTTTTTCATTCCATAAATGCATTCCCAATGCTGCCTTCACCGGTGGATTTTCAAGGACCCCATCATTCACCATCCGTTCTGCTCCGTTCAATCCCTCTTCTGCTGGTTGAAATATGATTTTTACACTACCGTTTAATTCCTGCTTATGTGCGGTTAACAGCCGTGCTATTGTCAAACCAATAGCCATGTGACCATCATGTCCACAGGCATGCATGCAGCCCGGATTTTCCGAAGCATATTCAGCACCAGTCTCCTCTTCGACAGATAGCGCATCCATATCAAATCGCAACAGAATAACTGGAGAGGATTTTCTGCCTTCGATAACAGTAACCACTCCTGTTTCCGCAATGCCAGTCGTGGGATGCAAGCCCATATTTCGCAATTCACGGCTGATGACTTCCGCCGTGTAGATTTCATGGTAACCCAACTCGGGATGTCGATGGAAATCACGCCGTAAAGCTTGCGAAAATGGAAATAATTCCTCGGCTTCATTGACCAATAAATTGACATCCATTGTCAGATCCTGTTGGTTTATTTGAATACGAACCTTCGGAAGCGTTCCATGAACCGGGGGGATTCCTCGTTGCTTTCCTGAGTCCTGCGGGTCATCATCCGATGATAAAACTCATCTGGATTTCCGATCTGGGTGCGGTGTTCCTGCAGAGCCATGATTTTCAAATGCCAGAATTCAGTGACATCGATTTCGACATCCGGCTGCATGGTCAGCGACAGCCATAATTCCTTGATGGAGTGTGGATGCAAACCCTCCTCCTGTAGTTCCTGGAAAAATAAAGGATTGCCGGCTGCAGGTGCCACTGCATCTATCACAGCCTGACCTGCTGCCCGATGATCAGGATGATTGATATAGCCATCACGGAAATAATAAGTTGGATCACAACCGACAACAATATCGGGTTGAAATTTACGTATGACACGTACAATATCACGACGTAATGGGAGATCCGGTACCAGATAGCCATCCGGATAATGTAAAAAATCCACTTTCAGAACGCCCAGCTTTCCTGCAGCATTAATTTGTTCCTGTTCTCTTTCGCTGGCAAGTGCCGCGGATGAAGTTACCTCACCATTTCCGCCCTTGTCACCCGATGTGAGCAGGCAATACATAACGTTATGACCCGCATGTGTCCACCGGGCAATTGTTGCCCCACAGAAAAATTCCGGATCATCCGGATGAGCCAGAATTACCAGAATATTTAGAGGGTTCTCCCACTTTTCCGGCTCCAATATCATCCCTGTTTACCCTCGTTGGCATCCAAAATTTGGATTTCGTCCTGGTTAAAAATCCGGTTCCCCTGGTCACCCAGGTACACCACAACTTTTCCCTGCAATGGCATGATATCCACCACTTTTCCTTCACCAGCAGGTGTGATGACCCGCTTATTCCGTTTTGGCATCCCCTGTCTTGCTTCCACATATTGATCATATTCATAAAACAGACAACAGCGAAGTCTTCCGCACATTCCTGTTATTTCAGCCGGAGTAAGAGAAATACCCTGCTCCTTCGCCATCCGAATGGATATGGACGAAAAATCAGTCAGGAATTTTGAACAACAACGGGTTTCCATTCCGCATGCACCCATGCCAGAGATGATTTTTGCCACATCCCGCGGTCCTATCATTCTAAGTTCGACCTGTGCCGGAGCAAAACTCCTTTGCATATCCTGCCGCAGTGATTTTAAATCAATTTTTTCATCCGTTTCAGTGCTGTAAAAAATCGATAACCGGGCGCCATCAAAACTATATTCAGCATCAGCTATCTTTATACCGGAAAGTCTCAGTTCTTTCACCCGCAAACGGCAGGCAGTGATGACTTCCTGTTCCTTTTGTTGCCATTGTTGACGCTGCACCATGTCAACTGGAGTTGCCATTCGATTGATTTTTTTCAAATTACTTTCCGCTTTCTCGGATCCCAGCACAATTTGAATGACTTCGCCCAGCTGTTGACCGCGGGCGGTATCCACAATGACCATATCTCCAATTTGAATGTCGCGAAAATCACTCGAATCAAAATGATAAATTTTTCCAACCCTGCAAAAACGAATTCCAACCACCAGGGTTTGCTCTAAATCAGACATCGAAATTCCTTTCAAAAATGGAAGGGTTAATTGTGTCCACTTCCATTATTCCTTATTAATATTTACCTTCCTCTCCTTAGCCATTTTCAGAGTTTTCTTTATTTTTGTTGAGAAAGGCGGTAACTTCATTGACATATTGTCGAAACAACATATTTATATCATCATCACTTCCACGATATCTTCGGATGCATTGTCTGGCGCACTGGGTGCAGCCCCGCATCGCCCGGAATGAATCCACACCACAACTGCCGCAATTAGCGAGTCTTGCCATCATCAATATAAATGCTTTTTGCTCCAGTGGATTGGCATCTGCGGATGATATTCTTTCCACCAATTCAGACCAGAGCTCACTCCTTAAAGCAGTCAGTGTTGGTGCCACGCGCAGCGGAACAATCATTTCTGTGTCGGAATTATACATGGTTTTTCTGCCTAATGACCTGCTTTTACAGCTTCCCTGGCTGTCTTCTCTTCCTCTTCCCGGGCATAATTTATCGGACGGATTTCAGCATAGTAGGAAACTGGCTTGGATAATTTATCAAGATTATATATGTTATTTGAGTGGCGGTTTGTAGTTGCTATTTCATAATCATGATCCATTTTAATGGCATCAAATGGACAGTATTCCGCACAAAATCCACAATTCATGCAAAGATCAATGTCAATATAATATTCCGCTGGTTTTGGAACCGGTTTTCCGGTTTCAGGATCCACACTGCGTACAATCCAGATGCATTGGGGTGGACATACCTTGGAACAAATGCCACATGCTGTGCAGCGCAACTTTTTCTCGCCCTCCGGACCTGCATCATAAACCAGAAATGGTAAGAATCGGAATTCTTCCGGCACAGGTAGTTTCTCATCCGGATATTGGACTGTAAATATACCTTCAACCCTGGCATCCCTTCTGGCTTCAATGCCATCCTTTGATCCATAAAATTTCCACCCGCGTTTGATGTCTTGAATATAGGTGTTGATAAAATGCTTGAAGGTTACCCACAACCCCCGAAACACACCATAACCATTCATTTCATTTCCTCCACGAGTGCCTTATCGATCCACTTCGCCTAAAACAATATCAATTGAGCCCAGGATGGCAACCACATCAGCAATTTTTTCTCCACATGACATACCTGCCAGACTTGTCAGATTGATAAAGGATGGGGCGCGCACATGGTAACGCCAGGGATTTGGTTTTCCGTTCGATACAATATAAAAACCCAATTCTCCTTTGGGTCCTTCCACCCTTCCATAGGATTCTCCGGCTGGAACCCTTACTACATATTGATTTTTGCCACTCAATGTGGGACCTGCGGGTATATCGTGTATGGCTTGTTCAAGGATGTGCATGCTCTGCCGGATTTCATCCATGCGCACCAAATAACGATCATAAATGTCTCCATGATAACGAACCACCACATCGAAGTCAAATCGATCATAGATGCTGTAAGGGTCAGCCCGCCGAATATCATAGGGTACACCGGAAGCACGCAGTAAGGGACCGGAGGCAGAATTGGCGATGGCATCTTCTGCAGTCAGGATGCCAATACCTTCACAGCGGCTGCGTAAAATTTCATTTTGTGTCAGATATGTATCCAGGTCATCCACTTTGCGGGGAAGCCGGTCAGTCACCAGATCCCGGATTTTTTCCAATATTCCATCCGGTAAATCACGAGCTACTCCTCCAAACCGTAGATAATTGCACATCATGCGTGAACCAGAGACAGCTTCAAAGATATCCAGGATCAATTCCCGTTCTTCAATCACATACAGGGAGGGGGTGAAATATGCCCCGAGATCATTCAATAAAAAACCCACCGAGAAAAGGTGACTCATAATGCGGGTTAATTCCGCCATCATCACACGGATGTACTCCGCCCGCTCTGGCACCTGGATTCCCATCAATTTTTCAATTGCCAATGAATACCCAAAATTATTGCTCATCGAAGAGACATAATCCAGCCGGTCTGTGAAGGGCATGTTCTGCAAAAATGTGTTTCGTTCACCGATTTTTTCATGGTTGCGGTGCAGGTAACCCATCACAGGTTTTAAATCAACAACTGTTTCACCTTCCAACACGGCAACCATTCTGAAAACCCCATGAGTGGATGGGTGCTGTGGACCCAGATTGACAATCATCTGATCGGTTTTGATGCTGCTGTTTTTCGAACCACTTGATAATGTCCGGTAGAGAGGATCCTCTCCTTCCGGTGTCCAATTTTCCGGGTTAAAACCAAAGGGATACTGCACATTATTCTGATATGGATTGCCATCCTCAATCCTTCTTGCCCGTCCTTCGGGATGCCGGCTTTTATAAGGTTTGATTTCTTCCTCAAAGAAGGGTTCCTTCCAATCCTTGCGGAGCGGGTGACCCTCAAACCCTTCCCAAGTCAGGATCCGGCGTAAATCCGGGTGACCCTCAAACCGGATTCCCATCAGGTCCCACACCTCGCGTTCCTGGAATTCTGCTCCAGGGAAAAGCCACACAAGTGAAGGCACCTGTGGATTGATCCGGGATACCGGTGTCTTTAGGACCAACGTTCTTCCCCCTGTTGAACGATTAAGGTGATAGACCACATCCATTAAATCATCAGGATAATAATCCACGCCTGTTACGGATGACAGGTAATCATATCCATATTGATTATGCAGGGTCTGAACAACCTGAATCAGATTTTCTTTATCAACGATGAAACCCTGATAACCTGGTCGGTCATCAGGTCTGACCAATTGTGGAAATATTTCCACAAGATTTATTGATTTTTGATCTGCAGCGTGATCAGTCATTCTGTTCCTCCCCAACAGATTGATCCTCACCGTTGGAAACCAGATTCTGTTGTTGCTGAAGCAACTCATATTGGCGGGGATCCATCAAGTCCGGTCCTAAAACAGGTACGGGAATGGGCTGATTGGGTTTTTTGGAATACCATCGGGCATTTTTTAATGTCTGCTGTTTGATCATCTCCTGCAATGTGATCAAACCATGTATCAGTGCCTGGGGTGTCGGCGGACAGCCGGCAATATATACATCCACCGGAATAAAACGGTCAATTCCTGGAATTACACTATAACCCTCTTTGAAAGGTCCGCCACCGCATGCACAGGCGCCCATCGCAATCACATACTTGGGTTCTGGCATCTGGTTATACAACCGGACAATCTGGGGTACCATCTTCTTGGTGACTGTCCCAGAAACCAGCATTACATCCGCCTGGCGAGGGCTGGGGCGCATCACTTCCATTCCAAACCGTGCAAAATCATAACGTGATGCCGCCGTGGCAATCATTTCAATGGCACAGCATGCAAGACCAAACATCATTGGCCAAAGGGAATTCACACGCCCCCAATTATAGATTTTATCCAAAGTGGTCAATGCCACTGAACCCTGTAATTCGGGCGGAACTGGAGCCAGGGGATTATTTGGATCTTTTGAAATCATATCTATTCCTTTGATTGATTGGTGAAAAAATTATCGGGGGTTTTTTATTTCGACTGCCATAAATTATACTGATTCTATCGTATTTATATCTTCTGTCAATCATTAATTAATCAAATTTATTTTTCCTTGATTATCAATAGGGGTTAACATCAAAATTTGAAACCTGGCAGAAATGAACTCAACACACGCCAATCCTGGATTGATCAACTTCATTGCCGTCCAGCCATGACAGTGTCAGGGTTAAGTAAAGCCCATAATGTCACCGAAGCTGATGTTCGCTATCACCTGCATGAGCTTATTGAACAGGGATTGGTGCTCATCATCCCCCTGTTACTGCAGAAATAGTCCGGGGGTGACCTGCATGTCCTTTTCCATTATCGGATCTCGCGCCTCCCAACAACCTTGTTCCCCTCTGTCATGATCTTCCGGAAATTCTGCTTTCTGATTTAAATCTACCCGGTCTAATGGAAAATAAATGGGATTATCTGGCACATCGGTTTTCACACCCCCCACTATAAATTCCCTCATAGTGCGTCTCAATGAACTAATCCGCCGGTTATAGACATTGAACTACCAGCCCAGTTGGAAAGCACGCCCCCGGGTGTTCAGATAATTTTCCACAATTGTCCATATACTGGGCTTGTCCATCATCATCCAGGGATTTGTGAGATGAATCGTTACATCCTTCAATATCTATCCGGATTTTCCTATCTATTACGAACCTATTTTGTCAGAAAAACTCGGGTACAATTGATGGAGCATGAAATTATTTTTTATTAAATTACCATGAAAATCTGGAAACGCATCGTCGCTCCTCCTGACCTTACACGCGAGGAACGGAACAACTATCTTGGGGTCCAATTGGACGCCATTGGCGTCGGCATTGCAAATGTTGCCGCCCCATTCCTGCCCATTTTCCTGACTCGCCTGGGGGCAACCAGTACCGAGGTTGGCATGTTGACAACCATGCCAGCCATTACAGGTCTGTTGCTTGCCATCCCCATGGGACGGTTCCTTCAAAAGCAAAAAAATATCGTTCGCTGGTACAGCATGATGCGACTTTCTGCCATTCTTGGTTATGCATTAACAGGTCTGGCAGCATTTATTTTTGCTAAAAATGCATTGGTCTGGGGTATTCTGGGTATCTGGGCATTGATCACCATTCCCCAAACCATTCTTTCCATCACCTTTAATGTCGTAATGAATGCAGTGGCAGGTCCCCATAGTCGATTTGAGTTAATGACCCGCCGATGGTCCATACTCGGATTAACAACGACATGTCTGGGTTTGCTCACCGGTTGGTTACTCAGTTTAAAAAGCAATCTCTTCCCCTTAAATTACCAGATAGCCTTCATTGTGTTATCCCTGGGTGGGGTGATCAGTTCCATTGTCATTAACCGAATCAAAATTGACTTGCCGGACGTGGAAATTTCAACGGAGGAGAATCCTGGCAGAAAAGGATGGAAGGATTCCGTTCGCACCTATTTTTCTCCAATCCTCGCCAACAAGCCTTTCCTATCCTTTATAGGTAAACGTCTGGTGGTAATGTTCGGAATAACACTTGGCACTCCATTATTTCCTCTTTATTATGTAAGGGAAGTTCATGCCTCGGACGACTGGATTGCCATTATCAGTTATTTCCAAACTTTCTCTCTTGTTCTTGGATATTTTTTCTGGACACGGATATCACGTAAACCATCCAGAAAATACATCCTCCTTTGGACCACCCTGGGGGTGGGAATATATCCCATTCTTGTCGCTCAAACTCTTCATCCATGGCAAATTGCCATTATTGCCAGCGTGGCTGGTTTTTTTATTGGCGGTTTGGATCTGGTTTTTTTTGACGAATTAATGAAACTCGTACCTGGCGCATATGTGCCAACCTTCGTCTCATTTGCTCAAAGTCTTCAATACCTATCCACAATGATTTCTCCGTTGGTGGGCACCGTGTTGGGAGATAAATTGGGGCTGGGTCCGGCATTAATGATCAGTGGAGGTTTACGGTTGCTGGGTTGTTTATTGTTCAGCTTCCCCTTCATCAAATCCCGTCTTCAATTCAAAACTCTACGTACCTAATTTCATTACTCCTGGGAGAATAACATGTCAGAAAATCCTGTCATCCCACCTGCATACTGCCCCAATTGTGGCAGAATAGTTGCTCCTGATTGGGAAATCTGTCCCGATTGCGGTGTATCGATTAAGACTGGCGAATATATTACCAATGTTCCTACGCCTGTTTCCCACATGGTTCCCATTGAACCGGAACCTGCCTTGCGTTGTAAACGCTGCGGACGAGGGTTAAAACCCAATTGGGAATCGTGCCCGGATTGTGGAACCATTATGGATTATGTCGAACCAAAACCCACAATCCAAACCGACAACCATACACCGGCACAATCTGCCAAACCAGATCTTCCTGTCCGCTCCAATACAGGGTGGATCATTGCCCTTGGAATTACTTCGGCTGTATTTCTGTTCCTTCTTATTATCAGCTTGGTAAAGATGGGTGTGAATACTTCCAGACAGCAGCAAACAGATAGGTCGTTGCGCAATTTACGACAGACTGCCACGAACTCCGCCTCGGAATATATGGTAAATATTGAGCAATTGGAATCAACAATTGCCGCCATTGAATCTGAGAAAATTGATCTGGAAAATAATTTTCAAGCAACTTTAACAGCTCAAGAGGATAATTTCCACACTACCATGGTTGAGTACTATTTTCAAAATGCTGTTAATGTTTACGGTCCAGAGGCTGGCGACCTGCTTCATGAGGAAGATGGTTATATTAAGACAAACTGGGCAAATCTGGATATTGAAAATGGAATCATTGCAGCAACTTTTACCAACCCTTATGATTCCTGGCAGAATGATTGGGATTACGGTTTCATGTTCCGTAACACTGGAAGTAATTTACAGTATCGGATTGTGGTCACCTCCGATAGCACCTGGGACCTGATCTTTGCCAATGATGATGATCGACCAGTAATCGCTTCCGGAAATCTTGATAATCTAAACCTTGGTGAAAATGAAAAAAATGCGATCATGGTGATATTTTCAAACGATTATGGATCGTTATCTGTCAATGGAGAATTTGTCAGCACCTTCGATCTGTCTGGAAAATTGGAATCTGGAAATGTGTGTGTTGCCACTGGATTTTTCGATGGTAATGAGTTGGAAGGATATTCCACAGATTATGTAGATTTCATGGTCTGGGAACTTCCATAGTGATTATGTCGAAAACCAGACACCCCCGACCATCGCCGGGGGTGTCTGGTTTTAGTGTTACAGATAATCCCTCAGGATATCAAACCATTGATGAGGTGATCCATTCGGTTTTGATACACCAGATCTGTCCACTCCTCACCAAAATCGAAACGTGAAATTCCAGTATTGGTCATTAAAAACCAGATATTTTGCTTCCGTTCCGTGCCAAACAATGCCCAAAGAAAATGATTGTAAAAAGCTCCATGGCTGATCACTGCCACCACATCCTGGGTGCCACCGTGCCGTTCCAGCAATTCCTCAATGACCCGATGCGCCCTGATTTCGCGCTCTTCCGGTTGTTCGGGTGGTCGATTCCACCATCCATCCTCACCGATATCATCAGGCAGTACAACTCTGTCATATTGACTTGTGAAAAAGGATCGGGATTTGCCGGAGGTTCCATAGGATTCCTCGGTATCCTCATCCTTCAGATATAATCCCCCTCCTTCATGAAAATCCTTCCAAATCGTCAATGGAAGATCAAGTTTCTGCGCTGTAATCCGGGCAGTTTCGAATGCCCGCAACATGGGAGAGCAATACAGGTGTGTAATGCCAAAACCTCCCTCATTGGCTGGATCACGCCAGCCTGATCGTAGTTCCGGTGACTGCCTGTGTAAAAAATCCGCCAACCGTTCAGCTTGTTGAATACCCAGGGGAGTAATATCCGGATCATCGCTTCGCCCTTCATCTGATCCTGTGGAATCCCAAAGTGCATTATTGGCTGATTGAGCATGCCGGATAAAATAAAATTGCATTTTATATCTCCTTCCTTTAAAACTCCCCTTATTATACCGTCTCGCCATTATTGGAACTGACCGTTTGATTCGTCGAAATCCTGCTTTTCGACTATACTCGGAGTGTTAAGTGGAAAATAAATCAACTTAAGGAATTGTTTTCGATGACCCACCTTCCCACCGGTAAATTATCCGCCCAATTGTTGGCTGAGATCTTAAAAAATGCCCCCTCATCAGACCCACGCATTATTTTGGGACCGGGCATTGGATTGGATTGCGGCGTCGTCCAATTGGATGATATGATGCTGGTTTTCAAATCTGAACCGATTACCTTTGTTACCGACCAAATTGGCTGGTATGCAGTCCAGGTTGCTGTAAATGATATCGCAACCACTGGGGCACAACCCCGCTGGATGATGCTTACTGTGTTACTGCCTGAAGGGAAAACCACACCCGAACTGGTGCATACCATAGCTGACCAGGTTCATGAAGCAGCGAAACATTATGATATTTCACTCATCGGTGGACATACTGAAATTACCAATGGATTGGACCGCCCCATCCTTTGCACTTCCTTAATTGGAGAAGTTAAACCCGATCAGCTTATCACGCCGCGTGGAGCCCAGCCTGGTGATCGCGTTCTTTTAACCAAATCAATACCCATTGAGGGGACTGCCATCCTGGCGCGGGAATTTCCGGACCTTCTTCGTGGAATTCTCACCCGGGAGGAGTTGGAGGAAGCTCAAAATTATATCCATTCCCCCGGCATCAGTGTATGGCGTGATGCCCGTTTCGCTTTACGGGCAGGCAGGGTAAATGCCATGCATGATCCAACGGAAGGTGGATTGGCAACTGCCTTATGGGAACTGGCTGAGGCTTCCGGTCTCAGCCTGGAAATCTGGTGTGATAACATCCCCATAACCCCATTATCTTTAAAAGTATGCAATGTTTTCCAGTTGGAACCACTGGGAACCATCGCTTCAGGTTCGCTGTTGTTAACCGTGCCCCGGTCTGATTCGCCAATGATTCAATCAAAATTATCAGAGGAGGGAATATCCTGTGCGGAGATCGGTGAAGTAAAGGAAGGCAAACCGGAAGTCTGGCAGCGCAAGTACAAGGAGAGGATCCTCATGCCGCGATATGATCAGGATGAGATCACCCGGGCATTTCGATTGTAATTGTAAGGGCTGTTGATTACGGAATAAATTCAGGTCACACTCATCAGGTGTCAGCATTATCATTCAGGTTGAAGATAACCTTGTATTTACTATTCTGTTTTTATATGAAACGGATATTGCCTGAGGAAGGATTGGAACAAAAGGATGTGGATTCCACGTGACAATATTTGCCCACACGATTTTGCCGGTGGTTTTCTGACCGGTGCTGGTATTGTCGTGCATTCCGACATGATGAAGATGCAGACAGCTGATTTGTGATATAATCCCCGCGTGCTGAAAAGCGCGTCCCTGTAGCTCAGTGGATAGAGCGCTGGCCTCCGGAGCCAGATGCGGCAGTTCGAGTCTGCCCAGGGACGCCTTTTTTTATTAATCAATCCAACTCCAATCATAGAAGAACCATGACAATATCAGTAAACATGGTTCTGGTTGACATTCATGATAAATGGTATTATATTTCGCTGGCGAATTATTCGATTGATTACAAGTTAAAAACCATGAACACTCCAAAAAATAATGCTCAATTTCACCAAAAAGTCCACCAGGAGATACTGGATCTCTTTCAACTCCAGGATACCAGCGGTATTGAGATATTTGTCCTCCTCCGCCGGCTTGCCCTCCTGAGTGGGGTGTTGGAATCCCAGGCAGCCTGTGATCCTGACGTCTCATGTGCACGGTGGCGAGTTTTATTACGTTTAATGTTGGAGGATCATTGGGGCAATTCAGCAGGTCTGACTCCATCGGAAATCGCCCATTTCCAACATGTCAGCCGTAATACTATCAGTTCCTTGTTGCGAGGACTGGAAAATCAGGGCATGATCCAGCGTCTGCTTGATCCGGAGGATTTGCGCGTCTTTCGAATCCAATTAACTGCCAAGGGAAGAGACTATATCCTGCAGACCGCCCCCGGAAGGCTGAACAATTTAAATCAATTGGTGGATGGCTTGTCCGCAGAAGAACGTCATCAACTGACAGATTTGCTTGGAAAATTACTGTCATCATTATTGGATCAGCTTCATGGATCTGTCGTCGGACAAAACGAATAACAACAAATAGGAGATTTTTTTGATCCGTACACTGAAATTCCTAAAACCGTATGCTGGATTTATCCTGATAGTAATATTCCTGTTGTTTATCCAAGCAAATGCTGATCTGGCGCTGCCGGATTATCTATCCAAAATTGTCAACATCGGTATCCAACAAGGGGGGGTGGAAAATCCGATCCCTGCAATCATCCGGCAAAGCCGGATGAACCAGGTCGGTGCCATCATGAACGAAACCGATTTTACACGCATCCTTTCCAGCTACACAATCCTGACCCCTCCTTCCGATAATTATCCCGTCAAGGTTCAAAATCTTGATTTTACGATTTCCGAACCAGTATATTTACTCAAGGACATTGATGTAAATGAAATGGATTGGTTGAAGACAACCATGAGCAAGGGTCTGGTGGCGGTGACTGGGATTGAGCAAATAACCACTGACCCCTCAAAGGCAGCCCAATTAGCTCAAAGCATGGGAATTAATTTATCCCAGCTTCCATCCGGAATGGATGTCTTTACCATAATATCTTCTCTGCCTGTTGAGGAACGCGCCCGCATTGGTGCTGCAATGGAGAAACAATTCTCAACGCTGGGTGATGCCATATTGTCTCAAACCGCCATGAGAGTGGTCAAATCCGAATACGAAATCCTTGGTATGCAGACAGGCAAATTGCAAAACAGTTATATTTTGCGTACCGGGACGATCATGTTGCTGATTACACTGCTTTCTGTTGCCTGTGCTGTAGGAGTTGGTTACCTCTCAGCCCGGACATCGGCAGGTTTCGCCCGCGATCTGCGAAAAGCTGTTTTCGTCAAGGTGGAATCCTTTTCCAATGCGGAACTTGATCAATTTTCTACTGCATCCTTGATCACCCGCACCACCAATGACATCACACAAATCCAGATGTTGGTTCTCATGATGATGCGCATGGTGTTTTATGCCCCCATCATGGGAGTCGGGGGTATCATCCGCGCAATTGATAAAGGATCCTCCATGTGGTGGATCATCGCTGTGGGTGTGGCAGTACTGATCAGCCTGGTTGTAATTGTTTTTTCAATCAGCCTGCCAAAATTTAAAATCATGCAGAGTTTGATTGATCGGTTGAATCTGGTAATGCGTGAAAATCTCTCTGGAATGATGGTTATCCGTTCTTTCAACCGGGAATCATTCGAAGAAAACCGGTTTGACATTGCCAACCAGGATCTGACAAAAACCCAGCTCTTCGTCAACCGGGTTATGGTTACCATGTTTCCAGTTATGATGTTGATTATGAATGGAATTTCCATGTTAATCATCTGGGTCGGGGCGCACCAGGTTGCTCAATCAACCATGCAGGTGGGGGATATGATGGCATTCATGCAGTATGCCATGCAAATTGTAATGTCCTTCCTGATGATGTCATTGATGTTCATCATTCTACCTCGGGCTTCGGTCTCTGCGAATCGACTAGCTGAAGTGTTGGATACTGAACCGACCATCAAAGATCCCGAAATTCCAATTAAATTTAGAGAGCCATTCCAGGGTACTGTGGAATTCTGCAATGTTTCTTTTCGTTATCCTAATGCAGATGAGAATGTCCTATGTAATTTAAACTTTATTGCTCAACCTGGAAAAACGACAGCCATCATCGGATCGACCGGGTCCGGAAAATCGACAATAATCAGCCTGATTCCCCGATTTTATGAGGTCACGGAAGGACAAATTCTGATTGATGGGGTTGATATCCGTTCTGTCAGCCAGCAGGATTTACGTGAGAAAATTGGCTATATTCCCCAACAATCCTCGCTTTTCTCTGGAACCATTGAAAGCAACCTTCAATACGGGGACGAAGACGCTGACCTGGAAACATTAAACGATGCGGTTCATATTTCTCAGGCAGCCGAGTTTGTTTACTCCAATCCGGAAGGTTTGGGGGCGGAAATTTCACAGGGAGGATCCAATGTTTCCGGTGGGCAAAAACAGAGATTATCCATCGCCCGGGCATTGGTAAAACGCGCCCCTATCTATATATTCGATGACAGTTTTTCTGCATTGGATTTTAAAACAGACTCAGCCCTCCGCAAGGCACTTAAAGAGCATACCAGCAACTCAACATTGTTTATTGTCACCCAACGGGTTTCCACCATCATGCAAGCTGATCAAATCATCGTTCTTGATGACGGCATGATCGTCGGACAAGGCATTCATTCCGATTTGATGAGAAATTGCCAGACATACAGAGAGATTGCGCTTTCACAATTGAGTATGGAGGAATTATCATGACCACCCAGCAGAATTCATCCTCCAATCGAACAACCCCTCCTCGAGGTCCCATGGGTCATGGAGGACCATTCGGTGGTGGTCCCCGTCGATTCATGAAAGGTGAAAAACCTCGTGATTTTAAAGGCACGATGGGTAAATTAATTCAATATTTGCGTGCTTTCCAATGGTCCATTCTGGTTGTGATGATCTTCGCAGCAGCATCCACGGTATTTAATATTGTTGGACCGAAAATTCTGGGGAAGGCAACCACGCGACTCTTTGAAGGAGTCATGGCGCAAATAACCGGATCTGGTACAGGGATTGATTTCACATATATCGGGAACATACTTGTAACCGTTGCAATCCTTTATCTGTTCTCCTCCATCTTTGGCTATATCCAGGGTTGGATCATGTCAAGTGTCTCAGCCAGGCTCACCTACCGGTTCCGCAAGGAGATTGCTGAAAAAATCAATCGCATGCCATTGAAATACTTCGATGGTACAAACCATGGGGAAATCCTTTCCCGAGTTACAAATGATGTGGATACCATCAGCCAGACTCTTAATCAAAGCATGACGCAAATCATTACATCGGTTGTCACGGTTGTGGGTGTATTAATCATGATGCTTTCCATCAGCTGGCAGATGACATTGGCAGCATTGATTGTCATTCCATTATCCATCCTGGTGACAGGTCTTGTTATCGGCAAATCCCAAAAATACTTCAAGCAACAGCAGGACTACCTCGGTCATGTCAACGGACATGTGGAAGAAATGTTTGGTGGACATATCGTCATGAAGGCTTTTAATGGTGAAGAAAAAAGCATAGCCAAATTCAATGGCTATAATGACACCTTGTATAGTTCTGCCTGGAAATCACAATTTTTATCCGGTCTGATGATGCCGGTTATGGGTTTCATCGGCAATCTGGGATATGTGGTGGTTGTCATCATCGGCGGCACCTTGGCAATTCGTAATCTTGTGACGGTTGGGGATATCCAGGCATTTATTCAGTATGTGCGCTCATTTACCCAGCCCATCTCCCAGTTGGCGAATATCACAAATGTATTGCAACAAACCGCTGCTGCCGCCGAACGTGTCTTTGCTTTTCTCAATGAATCAGAAGAAATTGCTGAGATTGAAAATCCGGTCATCCTCCCAAGGATTAAGGGGGAAGTTGAATTCCGACAGGTGAAATTTGGTTATGATCCCGAAAAAATGGTTATCAAGAATTTTTCAGCTAAAATTCACCCCGGTCAAAAGATCGCACTTGTTGGTCCTACCGGTGCTGGTAAAACAACCATCGTCAAGTTATTGATGCGGTTCTACGATGTCAATTCTGGTGCTATTTTAGTGGATGGACATGACATTCGCAACTTTACCCGTGCTGGTTTGCGGGACATGTTCGGCATGGTTCTTCAGGATACCTGGCTGTATAATGGAACCATCATGGAGAATATCCGATACAGCCGTCCGGATGCTTCCGATGATGAAATCATCGCTGCTGCCAGGGCAGCTTATGTGGATCACTTCATTCATACCCTGCCGGCTGGTTACAATCTGATATTAAACGAAGAAACCAGCAACATTTCACAGGGTCAAAAACAATTATTAACCATTGCTCGGGCTGTTTTATCCAATCCTGAAATTTTAATCCTTGACGAAGCCACCAGTTCGGTTGATACACGGACCGAGGTGTTAATTCAGGAAGCCATGGACAAATTGATGGAAAATCGGACCAGCTTTATCATAGCCCATCGTCTGTCGACCATCCGTAATGCTGATTTGATACTGGTTATAAGGGATGGAGATATTGTTGAACAAGGCAGCCATGCAGAGTTGCTCGCCAGGGATGGCTTTTATGCCGAATTGTATAACAGCCAATTTGAACGAATACCTACTTAAAAAAGCAGCTTGTCGGGGTGAGGGGGGCACCCAGACATGCTGCATATGTATTATATGTCATTAACATTCCCGTAACATTAATATAAGTTAAGTGCTCGTGGAGCCAATTCATTTTTTCCTGTATTATATTAATTTGAATCGGAATGGATTGCCAACAAATTCACTCTCCAGTAAACTAAAGATTACAATCATCCCATACTGAAGTTCAACTTTATGATTGCACATGGAATTTCAACACGTGCATCGTTGCCCTGACCTCCCTTGCTTTCACCGGTCAAATCACCTGAGCGGTGGAAAACTGGCTGTCGAATGGGATCCATTGATCTACTGCCTGGAAAGTATGGATAATCCAAACTTGAATATCTATCATCTGGAAATGTATCCAGATACCCTCTTTCCCCACTGGGAACCAGATATACTGGAGGGATGCATGGTAATGAAAGGACCTACGTTGAATGGCAAGCCTTGAAAATGCATCCCATGCTTTCCATGGGTAAACCCCAGTCCATCCCGAATGAACAATTAGTCAAAGGATATTTTCTTATGTCTGAACCAGCCGTATGGAAACCTGCTCCCTCTCCCTTATTCACGCGTTGGACTGTTGATGTTAATCCTGAACTTCCCCTTCCGGAATATCCCCGCCCCCAAATGACCCGTCCGGATTGGATGAACCTGAATGGATTATGGGATTATGTTGTCCAGCCTGATGTTGCACTGCAACCTGATCATTACACCGGCAAGATTTTGGTGCCATTTCCATTAGAATCCTCCCTTTCCGGTGTGGGCAGACCTCTCCAACCTGATGAAAAGCTCTGGTATCAACGGATATTTACCTTGCCTTCAAACTGGCAGGATCAGCGGATTATATTGCATTTTGGCGCCGTGGATTGGCATGCAGATGTGTGGCTGAACGGCTGTTTTATTGGTTCTCACACCGGTGGATATTTACCTTTCTCATTTGAACTCACTCCATTCATCCACTACTTTAATCCCAATCAATTGGTAATCTCCGTCCAGGATCCGACTGATATTGGGTTGCAGGCACGCGGCAAACAATCCCTTCACCCCAAAGCCATCTGGTATACCGCCATATCGGGCATCTGGCAGACCGTATGGTTGGAGCCGGTCCCGGATGCCAGCATCCGCTCATTAAAAATGACCCCCGATATTGATACCGGTCAATTACATTGTATGGTGGATCTTGATGGACCTGAACAGGAGAAAATCCTGATTGAAGTCACTGCAATGGATAATGAGGAGGAGGTTGCCCGTTCTTATGCCTCTGCCGGTCGGTTAATCTCACTTTTTATACCCAATCCAAAATTATGGTGCCCGGAAACACCCCATCTCTATCAATTAAGGGTGCGGCTGTTAAAAAATGGGAATCCATTGGACGAAGTGGGAAGTTATTTTGCCATGCGTTCTTACAGACTAAGGTCGGATGCGCACGGGTATCCCAGATTTGAATTAAACCATCAACCCATCTTTTTATATGGTACATTGGACCAGGGATATTTCCCGGATGGTTTATATACCGCGCCGACCGATGAAGCTTTGCTATTTGATATAAAATACACGCGCAGTTTGGGGATGAACATGATCCGCAAACATGTCAAAGTGGAGCCGGCAAGGTGGTACTACTACTGTGATCGATTGGGAATGATCGTCTGGCAGGATATGCCAAACGGGGGTAAACCCGTAGGCAATTTACTCTCCAGTCTGTCAAAAGGAATGAACTACAACGAAAATGACGAAATGCGATTGCGAAAGGCGGGAAGAAATGATCATGAGAACCGCTATCAATTTGAAAATGAATTGCATGGGATGATTCAGCATCTCTACAATTTTCCATCCATTGCAGTCTGGGTACCTTTCAATGAGGGTTGGGGACAATACCAGAGTAAAAGGATTACCAAATTAATCAAAACATGGGATCCAACCCGTCTGGTCGATTCTGCCTCCGGGTGGTACGACCAGGGAGCAGGCGATTTTGAGAGTTGGCATATATATAACAT
>ERZ1026800.673-NODE-673-length-27121-cov-3.651219_pt1 | contig 27121 bp, 22 predicted proteins | sample MGYA00520873_ERZ1026800 | MGnify/ENA primary metagenome ERZ1026800 (study PRJEB33270, sample SAMEA104284475) | anaerobic digester metagenome | biome: Anaerobic digester microbiome; feature: mesophilic sludge digester; material: Anaerobic digester biomass | place...
GTGCTCGAGTTCGGGGTGTCGCTGCCACCGGCGCCCACCTACTTCCACAAGCCCGTCAGCGCGCTCAACGCGCACGGGGCGGCGGTCGTGCGCCCAAGCAACTGCAAGTGGCTGAACTTCGAAGGCGAGGTGGCCATCGTCATCGGCCGCACCTGTCGCAACGTCAGTCTGGCCGAGGCAGGTGACTACATCGCCGGCTACACCGTGGCCAACGACTACGGCCTGCACGACTTCCGCGACACCGACAGCGGCAGCATGCTGCGCGTGAAGGGCGCCGACACGCTGTGCCCGCTGGGCCCGGGCCTCATCACCGACTGGGACTTCCACGGCAAGCGCATCCGCACGCTGGTGAACGGCCAGGTGAAGCAGGACGGCAGCACCGACGAGATGGCCTGGGACATGCACTACCTGGTCGCCGACATCGCCCGCCTGATCACGCTCGTACCCGGCGATGTCATCCTCTCCGGCACCCCGGCCATCAGCCGCAGTGTGCAACCCGGCGACGTGGTCACCGTCGAGGTCGAGGGTCTCGGTGCGCTCACCAACCACATCGTCGAAGGCCCCACGCCGGTGAGCGACGAGGTGGGCGCGCAACCCACCGAGACCGAGGAGGTGCTGAGCACCGCGATGGGCGGCGACTGGCCGTTGCGTGGCCAACGGCGACCGCACAACACCGAGCGCAGCGAACTGCCGTTCCCGCGCGTGCACCCGAAGTTGCCGGCCGGCTTCGAGAGTGGCGGCCAGCGATGAGCCCGTTCGTCGGCGGCAACCGCGTCGACGTCGGTGGCGTCTCCGTCAGCACCGATCACTACATCGGCGGCGAGCGGGTCGCCTCGCCGTTCACGTTCGAGGATCGCTCGCCGCTCGATTGGTCGGTGCTGCTGGCCGACGTGTCGCGCGGCGACGCGCAGACGGCTCACCTGGCGGTGCAGGCGGCGCACGACGCGTTCCCCGCGTGGGCCGCGCTCGGTGCGGCCGGGCGGGCGGAGATCATGCACCGTCTCGCCGACCTGATCGACGAGCACGTGCCGTCACTGGCCGCTGTCGAGTGCCTCGACATGGCGATGCTGGAGGAGAGCCTGCGCCTGCGCGTGCTGGCCCGTGGCGCCCGCAACTTCCGCGCCTACGCCGACCTGGCGCGCGACTACGAGGAGCGGGTGTGGTCGTCGAACGGCACCGCCAACCGTGTCATCCGCATGCCCGCCGGGCCCACCGCGGTGATCACCCCGTGGAACGCGCCGTTCATGCTGAGCACCTGGAAGTGCGCGCCGGCGCTCGCTGCGGGCAACACCGTCGTGCTCAAGCCTGCCGAGTGGAGCCCGCTGTCGTGCAGCCTGCTGGCCGATCTGGCCCACGCGGCCGGCATGCCGGCGGGCGTGTTCAACGTGGTGCAGGGCATCGGCGAGGAAGTGGGCGCCGCACTGGTGCACGACCCGCGGCTGACGCGCATCAGCTTCACCGGTTCGCCGGAGACGGCGCGCCACATCGGAGTGGCAGCGGCGAAGAACATCGTGCCGTTCACCGCCGAACTGGGCGGCAAGGGTCCGTTCGTGGTCTTCGCGGACTGCAACCTGGAAGCAGCGGCACGCAAGGCGGCCGGCCAGTTCGACGACAGTGGCCAGGTGTGCCTCGCCGGCACACGGCTGCTCGTCGAGGCACGCGTGCGCGACGAGTTCCTGCGCATGTTCCACTCCTTCGCCGACCAGCACGTGCTGGGCGACTCACGCGAGGCGGCCACCACCATCAGCCCGATGATCCATCCCGATCACGTGGCCAGCGTGGCCGGTTTCGTCGATCGCGCACGTGCACACGGCGACACCATCCTGCGCGGCGGCACTCGGTCGCCGCTCGGTGGCGCCGACGGCCTGTGGTACGAACCGACGCTCATCGAGCCGGCGTCCAACGACAGCGAGGTGGTGCAGAGCGAGATCTTCGGCCCGGTGCTCACGTTCCAGACGTTCACCGACGAAGCCGATGCGATCCGGCTGGCCAACAGCACCGCCTACGGCCTCAGCGCCATCGTGTACACCGGCTCGCAGGCCCGCGCCGAGCGCATGGGTCGTGCGGTGCGCGCCGGCACCGTGTGGACCAACTGCTTCCTCGTGCGCGACCTCACCGCCCCCTTCGGTGGCTGCGGCATCAGCGGCATCGGGCGCGAAGGCGGCGACTACGCCCTCGACTTCTACAGCGACCTGAAGATGTTCCAGGTCTTGGAAGGCACCACCGCCTGACCGAGGCGACCCTGTCGATCAGGGTGTCTTGATCAGCACGGTGTCGTTGATCAGCAGGGTGTCTTTGATCAGCAGGGTGTCAACGACTCGACCGCAGGGTCGAGGGCCGCCGGACCGCCGAACAGCGCAAGGTTGGTGGTGCCCAGCCTGGTGATGGTGGTGCGCACGGCCGCCGGCACGCAGGTGCCCGGCACCAGCATCAGCGGCGAGGGCGGCGCCAGCGCCGAGAAGGGCGTGGCAGTGAGCGCATCGGGGAATGCGCCGGAGGTTGCCAACGACACCCAGGTGGAGCTGGTCATGTACGACCACACCTCGGCGGAACGCACCGACGCGTCGGGGTCGTTGAACTGCTCGACCGTGGCGATGCCCTGCAGGTCGGCGAGCAACGCGGCGGAGATGGTGTCGCTGGCCCCGAGCACGGAGATGAAGGCCGGGTTCAACGACTGGATCAGCGCTCGCGAGGCGGCATCGAGCCCACCTTGCCCGTTGACCAGCACGAACGGCTCGTCGTACACGGCCGCCGCTGCAGAGGCGATGAGGGGGTCGCGGAAGTCGGCACCACTGGCGACCCAGATGGCGCGATCGGAGGCGCCGCCGGGCCAGGCCAGCCGCGTGAACAGCTCGGCGGTGGCGTACCGGTTGGCCCCGCCGAGCCTGATGACCGAGGCGCCGGTGGCCGCTGCCAGCTCCGCGACCACGGAGTCGGCGATGGCCACCGGGCCACCGGCGACGTAGATGGTGGTCGGCTGCAAGCGGTCGAGCTGGAAGCGGGTGGACGGCGGGATGGAGGTGGTGCTCACCAGGAGCAGCGGTGCCCCCATCCTGGCGGCTGCGGCACCGGCGGCGAGCGAGTCGGGGAAGTTGACACCGGTGGACACGAAGACGGTGTCGGCGGTGTCCCACAACGCGGCGACGGCCGAACCGGTCTCGTAGCGATCCAACCCGAAGATGCGGGTGACATCCAGGCCGTTGTCGGTGACCGGTGGCCCGCCCAGTGCCAACCCGGTGGCGGACCGCAGCCAGGTGAGACTGCTGGGCACCCACGAGGCCACGGTCTGCGCCGCACACGTGGCGGGGCCGTAGCTGGTGAGGCCCACCAGGGCCATCTGCGCGCCGTTGATCGCATAGATGGGCCCGCCCGAGTCGCCGTTGCAGGCCGACACCCCGGGGGTGTAGATGCACATCGCCGTGGTGGGGTCGAAGACCTGCCCGATGGCCTGGTCGAGCGTGGTGCAGGTGGCGTCGTCGGCCACGGTGGCCGACCCTTGCATCAGCTGCGACGACACCGGTCCGCCGCTGACGGTGCGCCCCCAGCCGAGCACCGTTGTGGCGGTGCCCGCCTGCCAGGCCCAGGTGTCGGTGTACGTGGCGAGCGGCACGACGTTGTTCCCCAACGAGCTCGCGGTGTCGAGGTGGTAGAGACCGAAGTCGTAACGCAACGCGGCGATGTCGAAGTAGGGGTGAGCGATGCCGGATGCTCCGCCGAGCGACGAGAGACCGCCGACGGTGAGCGCGCCGGCATAGATGGTGGCCCGTGACTCGATGCAGTGGCCGGCGGTGAGCACCCATTCCGGGCTGAGGAAGGTGCCGGTGCACAGTCCGCCGGACTGAGTGATGATCCGCGGCACGAAGTTCTTCCACTGATCGCCGGCGGGGCTGCCGCCGATGACGTAGGGAGTGGCGTTGGCCTCGGGCGGCGACGGCGGATCGGTGTCGCCGGCGGCAGCGTTGGCGCCGCCTGTCATGACGAACAGAGCAACGAAAAGAACGATCCAGCGCCTCACCGAGCCGACACTACACGTCGCTCGCTTGCACGCAAAGGGTGCGGTTGGCCGCGGGCGGTGGTCGCGATGCGTCGTCGCACATGATGCCGAACATGGTGCCGATGCCTGCATCAGCGGGTGCCGAGGTGCTTCACTGAGCAGGTGCTGTCGGATGCGGTCGCTTCGTGAGCGGGCTGGGTGCTCGTCTCGCGCTGGTGGTCGGGTCGCTCGCCGCGGGCGGCGCCGGCTGGTTCGCGATGCGGCAACTCGACGCCGAGGAAGCTGCAGGCACGGTGCGTGCCGCGGCGGATCTGTTCGAGTGCCCCACCGCCGAACAGGTCGCGTCCGTCGGCCAGGTGCACGCCGGCGACAAGGTGTGGCTGATCGGTGTCACCGACGATCGTTGGGCTGTCATCCGCGACCCGCAGCGACTCGACCGCCCGCTGTGGATGCCCTTGGCCATGGTGGCCACCGACGCCTCGGCCGGCGATCTTCCACAGCTCACCTGCGGCGCGGCGATCGACACGGCATCCACCGAGCCGACGCCGGAGACCGGCGTCACCACCTCCGTGTCGTCCACCACACCGTCCTCGGTGGTGCTCGCCACCACCAGCACCAGCGCCGCCACCACCACGTCCACCAGCACCACGCTCGTCACCGACTCCACCCCTCCGATCGTGACGGTCACCACCGACCGGGCGTTCCTGTACGTCGTGTCGGGTGTTGCCCCATGCGTTGCGGAGGAGTCGCTGGAGGTCACGATCGTCGTCGCCGACCCCACCGTGCCGATCACCATTCGCTCGATCGTCGCCACCTGGTCCGCGGCCGGTGGTGTGCAGACCGCCAACCTGGTGCCGGTGGCCGGCAATCGGTTCTCGCTGCAGGTGCTCGCCAACGGGCCCAACGGCGGTGAGACGCCGCTGACGCTCACCGCGACCGGCGCCGACGGCGCGGGCAACGTCGGTACCGGCCAGGTCGTCGTGTCGCTGCGCGACCCGCGTAGCTTCGGATGTGCCGGATGAGCCGCTCGCGCCTTCCCGTCGCGGTGGTGGTGGGTGCACCGCTGGCGATGTTGCTGCTGGGTGCCGGCGTCGGATGGTTCACCCGCGCCGACGCAGACCGAGCCGGCGATGGCGACAGCGTCGCGACCGCGGCAACGGTGGTGGGCATCACGCTGCCCGCATCGCTCGATGCCGTTGCTCCTCGCCAGCCGCTGGCGCAGGCGGCGACCGCAGTGGTGGTCGACCCCACCAGCATCATCGGACTCGTGCCGGCCGATGGCACGAGCGGCGCCATCGCCGTGCCGCCCGGCGCTGCGCTCGACCTGCCGCTCACACCCGGCGGCGCAGCAACCGCGGTCGACCCCGACACCCGCGACCCGTTCACCGTCGCGACTCCCGACGCGGCGCTCCCGCCAGCGCCCACCATCTCGGGCTCACTGCCACCGGTGGCAGCTCCGGCCAGCACGCTGCCCCCGCCCGACGACGTTGCAACCACAGCCACCGTGCCGGCGGGCATCGTGCCGTTCTTCGTCGACCCCTGCACCGCCGACCTCGCGTGTGCCGGGGCACCAGGTGTGGTGCGCGAGGTCGTCAGCGATCGAGCGGCCCGAGTGCTCGAGGCATTGCGCGTCAGCTTCCCCGTGCCAGCGGCCGCCGGTTACGCCGCGCTGTGCGACAGCGTGGAGGCAGGCAACGTGCCCGACGCGATCCTCACTCCGGCCACGCGGCCAACGGTGGCCGTGCTGGTCAACCAACCGTCCACACTGGCGCTCACCGGAACGTGGGCCGACGGCACGGCACTGCCCAAGACCACGATGGTCACCTCGTCGGCGCACGACGCCGAGTGGCAACGGGCGTGGGATCAAGACGGTGTGCAGCGCAACATCATCGCGTGCATCACGCTGCCACTCGACGATGTGCGGGCGCACGCCGCAGGCGGTGTCGCCGAGCTGCGTGCAGACGTGCTTGCCATCAGCGCCACGGGTCGCGCCGATACCACCGGGCAGTTGGCGCTCGATGTTCCGACCGACGACGACGACCCGTTGTTCGCCGAGCGACTCACCATCAACGACCGCGGCGACCAGCTCGGCGTCGACGGCGTGCTCGTGCCGACGGTGCACGTTCACTACGCCCTGCTGGCCGATACTGCGCTGTTCGCCGATCTCGGCCTCGACCCTGCGGGCGTGCACGTGTATGAACAGCATGCGTTCGTCGAGGGCGCCGACTGCTCGGGCTGGGCCGCCAACCAGCAGGGCCGCGATCGCACCGCCGCCACGCGCTACACCGTCACCAGCGAGCAGCGCACGGTCGCGGGCCGCGTTCGCAACGTCACCATCGTCGACGGCGACGTTTCCCTCGATCGCACGATGCCCAGTGGCTGGCAGGGTCAGTTCTGCGTTCGACTCACGGCCGTCGACGCTCCCCTCGGTGGCGTTGCCAGCACGGTCGGCGACGGCGCGACCCTTGCCTTGCGTGGGGTGTCGCTGCGTGGCCCACGCACCGCCGACTACGCGGTCGGGGTGGCGCTCGACGGCACCGGTTTCCCGGCCGAGTGGCAGTTGCGCACCGAGTGGCGCAGCGAGGCGACGGGCGCGCTGTGTGTGCCCGCGTCGCTGAGCAGCGATGGGTCGGCCGAGCAGCGCGACGCAACCTGCGCCGCCTCCGCACGGGTTGCGCCGGAAGGAATGATCGTCACCCTCACCGCGCGCGACCCTGCCGGAGAGGAACTGCCGTTGATGGCCATTCGGGTGCCGGTCAACACGGCCTACTGCAACCTCGACGACCCGTACGGGTACCTCGCCGATGGCTGCAGCACCGGCTTCTCGCTGCCCCTCGAGCTGCCCCTCGCGGCAGGGCCGGCGCGTGGCGCGCCCGAGTCGGTGCGCGTCGTGCTGCAGGTGAGTCGCACCGCAGTCGCCGGCGCGCTGTGGCGAGACCCGTCGCATGCGTGGGCGATCGGTCCACTCACGTCGTTCGCGCTGTGAGCCCGGTGGGGGTGCCGGGCGACGCCGGCCAGTCGTGGCAGGGAGGCGGCTGACCGGTCGGTTGCAGCTGTCGGCGGCGATGCCGGCTCGACGGCGAGGTACGGTGAGGTGATGAGCCAGCGTCCCACCATCGCCCGGTTCACGCATGTGGCGCTGCCGTGCTGCGACATCGACGCCACCATCGCGTGGTACGAGCGGTTCACGCCGTTGCGGCTGCTGCAGCGTCGAGAAGACAGCGATGGCTACGGCGCGTGGATGGGCCAACCCGACATGGTCGACAAGCCGTTCATCATCGTCCTGGTCAGCTTCTTTCGCGACCAACCGCGTGGGCCGCAACCCACGCTCTCCCCGTTTGCACACCTGGGCATGGAACTTCCCACTCAGGAGGCCGTCGACGAGGTGGCCGCGCTCGGCAGAGCAGAGGGTTGCCTGGTGTGGGAGCCGCAACAGTTGCCTGCGCCCATCGGGTACGTGTGCGCGTTGAACGACCCCGACGGCAACGTGGTGGAGTTCAGCTTCGACCAGGGCGTGTACGAGAAGGTCCGCGAAGTCTGGGGCTGAGGCGTCTCGCCGCAGGGCATGATGAGCAGATGGCACTGCCCATCTCGCCTCCGCTCGCTCCCATGCTGGCCAAGCTCTCCGACGACATCCCGGTGGGCGAGGGGTGGCTGTACGAACCGAAGTGGGACGGCTTTCGCTGCATCGTGTTCCGCGATGGCGACACCATCGAGCTGGCCAGCCGCAACGAGCGGCCGTTCACCCGCTACTTCCCCGAGTTGCTCGCGCCGCTGCTGGCGAGCCTGCCCCAGCAGTGCGTGGTCGACGGGGAGATCGTCGTGCCGGCCGGCGACGACCGCGGGCTCGACTTCGATGCGCTGCTGCAGCGCATCCACCCCGCCCAGTCGCGCGTGCAGCGGCTGGCGGCGGAAACGCCGGCATCGTTCGTCGCCTTCGATCTGCTCGCGCTGGGGGGTCGCAACCTGTTGGCAGAGCCGCTGGCGGTGCGTCATGTGCTGCTCACCGATGCGCTCGCATCCGTGGCGGCGCCCGTCTACCTGTGCCCTTCCACCACCGACGCGACGGTCGCGCAGCGGTGGTTCACCGAGTTCGAGGGCGCCGGGCTCGACGGCGTGATCGGCAAGCGCTTGGCCGACCCGTACACCCCCGACAAGCGCACGCTGGTGAAGGTGAAGCATCGCCGCACCGCCGATTGCGTGATCGCCGGCTACCGCATCCACAAGGACGGCAACGGAGTCGGTTCGCTGCTGCTCGGTCTCTTCGACAGCGACGGCACGCTGCACCACGTGGGCGTTGCGGCGTCGTTCACCACCAAGCGCCGTAGCGAGCTGTTGGTCGAGCTGGAGCCGCTGACGCACGATGCCACCGCGGCGCACCCGTGGCGTGAGTGGGCGGAGTGGCAGCACGCAGCCACCGAGGCCGGGCAGCGGATGCCCGGCGCGGGCAGCCGCTGGAACGCAGGCAAGGATCTCAGTTGGGTGCCCTTGCGCATCGAGCGTGTGGCGGAGGTGTCGTACGGGCAGCTGCAGGAAGGTCGTTTCCGGCATGGTTCGCAGTTGCTGCACTGGCGGCCGGATCGTCTGCCGGCGTCGTGCACCTACGACCAGCTCGAGGTGGCCGCGGCGGTGCCGTTCGCGCACGTCGTCGGTGGGGCGCGCTGAACCAGCGCCGCACGGAGTCGGCGATGGTCAGGGGGCGATGGTGGTGGTGGCAGCTGCGCTGTCGCCGGCGACGAAGACGTCTTGGCGTGCCAACTCGGCGCCGTTGGCGCTGACGATGAGGGTCCAGGTTCCCGACGCCAGAAGCGTGAACCCGTCGCTCTTCTGCAACACCGCGGCGCCGGGGCCGACGAGCGGTATCGAGTTGATGGTCATGCCGTTGACGAACGTGTTGACGGGCGGGATGAAGTCGATGGTGAGGCCGGTGAGGCCGGTGGCCGGCGAGAGCACCTCGATGCGTACGTCGTTGGCACCGACCCGCTCGCTGAAGGCAACCGTCACCTCGGCGCCGGCAGCCGCGTTCTGGAACGAGTGCACGGCGCCGAGCTGCAGCGAGCCGCTGCTGCCGTCGGCCACCAGCCCTGGCGGTGTGAGTGCCAGCAGCCAGGAGGTGAGCGCCAGCACGAGCACGCCGATGAGCGCCTCGATGCCCAGGGCTCGTCGCAATCGTGTGGCCAGCGGCGCGGTCATCGAATCAACCCGCGACACCCGCTGGCTGATGAACTGCCTGGCTGCGACGCCCACGAACACCATCACCGAGACGAACAGGGCCTTGACGATGACGACGAGGCCGTGGTCGGTGTCGAGCGCGCCGCGGTCGAGCTGGAACAGCTGAATCGCACCGGTGACCACCGTTGCCCACAATGCCGGTGTGGCGATGCGGGCGAACCCGCGCACCGCATGCACCAGATCTTCCTCGCCAGGCCCGGCCAGCACCACGCGGGTGAGCAAGATGAGGCCGCCGAGCCACACCGCCATGGCCAAGGCATGCACCGCGCCGGTGGCGTTCTCGATGAGGCTGAACTCGCTGCGACTGAATGCCATGGTGATCACGGCGATGCCGGGCGGCAGCAGGGCGGGCAGTTGGGTACCGGGATCGATGACGCGTTCGGGGCGCATGACGGCGTACGCGCTGGCGGCCACGAACACCATCCGCACCAGCGCGGCCTTGCCCGGCGTGGTGTCGAGCAGATCCCCCCACCCCGTAGGAGCGAGGGCGCTGCCGATGCCGGTGCCGGCCTGGTTGGCGGCGAGCGCGCCGACGAACAGGTAGGTGGACGCCACCGTGAACATCCAGGTGGTGCGCAGGAAGCGCACGGTGAGGATGTACTCCACACCTTCCGGCCATGCAATCGCGATGAGCACGAACGAGCCGAACAGCACGGCCAGACCGAGGTTGCTGAACAGCCGGAACAGGCCCAGGGGCCCGTTGCTGCCGGACTCCTGCTCGGTGGTGGCGGTGCCGCCGCCGGCGCCAGGGGTGGAGGTGGCGGCCGCGGTGGTGGCGGGTGCTGCCGTGTCGCCGGCGGGAACCGTGGTGGTCTCGGGTGCCACGGTGACGACCGGGTCGTTGGCGACGGTGAACGTGAAGCTGCCCGAACCGGCGGGCTGCAGGTTGGTGTCGGTGATCACCCATGCCACCACGCACTCGCCCTTGGGCGCAGCCGACACCAGCGACGCCGACAACGTGAGCTGGTCGGCCAGCACCACCGCTGAGGCGAGCGGCATGATGACGCCACCACAGGTCATGGTGAGGGTGTTGTCGGGCCCCAGCGGTTGCACGAACTTGAGCTCGACGACGGTGGGTGACGAGTCGACGGTGGTGCCGGCGCCGGGGGTGGAACTGACCAGGGTGTTGTCGGCGGCGAGCGCCGTCGGTGCCCACAGCGACCCCACCAACGCAATGGCGAGACCAATGGCCACGCCAAGGGTGGTGCCAATCTTGAGGAGAGGGCGCAGCCAGCCGAGTGCTGGGCGAACGGACAGCCGGATCGTGTTCATGGAAGTGCAACAACGCTAGCCACCGGAGCTCGCGGAAAGGGTCCACCCGGCCCGATGCAGTCAGCGCTGCCGCCGGCGGCCCCTCGGTGTGGCACCCCCTGGGTAGAGTCGCAGCGATGGCCACGCAGTCGCTCTACCGCCGCTACCGCCCCCGACGCTTCAACGAGGTGAAGGGGCAGGAGCACGTCGTGCGCTCATTGCGCAACGCGGTCATCAACCACCGCGAAGGACAGGCCTATCTGTTCTCGGGGCCTCGCGGCACCGGCAAGACCACCTCGGCGCGCATCCTGGCCAAGGTGCTCAACTGCGAGAACCCGCAAGACGGCGAGCCGTGCTGCGAGTGCGCCTCCTGCCTCGCCGTCGAGCGCGGCACCAGCTACGACGTGCACGAGCTCGACGCGGCCAGCAACAACGGTGTCGACGCCATGCGCGATCTCATCGAGAAGGCGTCGCTGGGCACGCCCGGCCGCCACAAGGTGTACATCCTCGACGAGGTGCACATGCTCTCCAAAGCAGCCGAGGCCGCGCTGCTCAAGACGCTGGAGGAGCCGCCGCCGCACGTGGTGTTCGTGCTGGCCACCACCGACCCGCAGAAGGTGAGCGAAACCATTCGCAGCCGCACGCAGCACCTGCAGTTCCACCTGCTGCCGATGGACGTGATGGAACAGCACATTCGTTGGCTGGCCGGCGACGCAGGCATCGAGCTCTCCGACGAGGCACTGCAGTCGGTGCTGCGTCAAGGTGGTGGTTCCGCACGCGACACCGTGTCGGCACTCGAGCTGGTCGCCTCCGGTGGTGGCGAGCCGTTGGAGACCACGCCGCTCGACGAGTTCATCGAGGCGTTCATCGAGCACGATCCGGGCCGTGCGCTCACGGTGGTCGCGCTGGCGGTGCAGCAAGGCCGCGATCCGCGCACGCTCACCGACGACATCGTGCGCCACCTGCGCGACTGCTTCCTGTCGCTGATGGCACCCGAGCTGGTGCAGCTCCCGGTGCAGCGTGCCGAGGAGGTCTCGGCGCTCGCTCAGCGCATGGGTGCCGCGGCGGCGGTGCGCGCGATGGAGCGCCTGGGCGAGATGTTGGTCGAGATGCGCCACGCCCCCGACCCGCGGCTGCTGCTGGAGGTGGCGCTGGTGCAGCTCACCCACGAGGCTGCCAGCAACGACATGTCGGTGCTGCTCGATCGCATCGAGCGCCTCGAGCACCAGGTGGCATCGGGCGTCGCGGCTGCGCCCGCCGTGCGCGCGGCCCCCATCGACCCGTCCACCGGTCGCGCCGCGCTGGGCGGCCGCGCTCGCCGCGAGACGGCGCCTGCTGCCACCCCGCCGGCACCGGCGGTCGCGGCGTTGCCCTCGGTGCTTCTCGTCGACAGCGGGGCACCGGCCGCGGCAGCGCCGGCGCCGGCCACGGCGGGCACGACGCCCGTGCCGGTGGGCGCGGTGCAGGCAGCGCCTGCTGCTGCGCCGGCGGGCGACGGAGGCGACCTGGTCGCGGCCACCGCTGCCCGGTGGGCCGGCGACATCAAGCCGAAGCTGAAGGGGTTGGCGCGGGCCATGTACTCCAACACCACCTTGCTCGGCGAGCGCGACGGCGCATTCACGCTCGGCGTGTCCAACGAGGCGACGCGCCTGAAGTGTGAAGAGCATCGCAAGGACGTGGAAGCCGCCATTGCGTCGGTGGTGGGTGGCAAGGTGGCGGTGCAGTTGGTCATCCACACCGGCCCCGACGACCACGACGATGCTGTTGCTGGCGGCGGCAACGGTGGCGGTGGCGGTGGCGGTGGCGGTGGCGGCAATGGTGGAAGCAGCAACGTGGTGCCGTTCGCACGCGACGCCCCGTCCGTGCCCATGCCCGACGAGGAGGCCATCGACCTCGACGACCTCATCGATGCGCCACCGGAGGCCGTGGTCTCACCCATCGACCGCTTGGCGCAGGCCTTCCCCGGCTCGCAACTGGTCGACGAGTAGACCATGGCTGTCTACACGCAGCCCGTGCAAACGCTCATCGACGAGCTCGGCCGCATGCCCGGCGTCGGCCCCAAGTCGGCACAACGCATCGCCTTCCACCTGCTCAAGATTCCCGTCGACGACGTCGCGCGGCTGGCGCTGTCCATCACCGATGCCAAGGCGCGGGTGCGGTTCTGCACGCGTTGCTGGAACTTCGCGGAAGGTGAGCTGTGCCCCATCTGTCTCGACGACCGCCGCGACAGCACGGTGCTGTGCGTGGTGGAGGAGTCGCGCGACATCATCTCCATCGAGAAGACCGGCGAGTTCACCGGGCGCTACCACGTGCTGCTGGGCGCGATGAACCCGCTCGACGGCGTCGGCCCCGAGCAGCTGAAGATGAAGGAGCTGTTCGCCCGCATCGAGCCCGAAGACGTGCAGGAGGTGATCCTGTGCACCAACCCCAACACCGAGGGCGAGGTGACGGCCATGTACATCGCGCGCATGATGAAGCCGTTCGGCGTGAAGGTCACCCGCATCGCCAGTGGCCTGCCGGTGGGTGGCGACCTGGAGTACGCCGACGAGCTCACCTTGGGCCGGGCCCTGGAAGGCCGTCGCGAGCTTCACGGCTGAGCGTGCGAAAACGAACACTGGGGTACCACTCCTGGACCTGGTAGCGGGCGGACGGGCCAGCTCCAGAGGTGGTACCCCAGATCTTGAGCACGACGGTGGTGTGCGACTGGCGCGAATCACTGTCGTGTATGTTGCGGTTACATTACGGGATCGGCCCCAATGTGTCAACCCTCGTCACAATCTTTGTTGAATCGACACAATTCGTCGATTCAACCCGTCTCGACAGTGGCATGGCTCGATCAGTCGCATGGCTCGATCAGCGGCGCTACTCGATCAGACGGTGCGCACGACGATGGCATCGCCTTGGCCGCCGCCGCCACACAGCGCTGCGGCCCCCGTGCCACCACCGCGACGGCGCAGCTCGTGCAGGATGGTGAGTGCCAGGCGGTTGCCGCTCATGCCGATCGGGTGGCCGAGGGCGATGGCGCCGCCGTTGACGTTGACGATCTCGTCACTGATGCCCAGCTCGGCGATGGAGGCGATGCCCACTGCCGCGAAGGCCTCGTTGATCTCGAACAGGTCGACGTCGGCGATGGACTTGCCGGCCCGCGCCAGCGCACGCTGGATGGCCCGGCTGGGCTGGTGCAGCAACGAGGCGTTGTCGGGGCCGGCCACCATGCCGTACGACACGAACTGACCCAGCGGCGTGACGCCGCGGGCGTTGACGGCCTTCTCGCTCATCATCACGATCGCCGAACCGCCGTCGCTGATCTGCGACGCGTTGGCCGCCGTGATGGTGCCCTCCTTGTCGAACGCCGGCTTGAGGCCGCCGAGGGACTCCATCGTGGTGTTGCCACGCACGCCCTCGTCGGTGGCGACGACCGTGGGGTCGCCCTTGCGCTGCGGGATGACCACGGGCACGATCTCGTCGGTGAGGCGGCCATCCGCGATGGCGGCGGCGGCGCGCACGTTGCTCTTCATCGCCATGTCGTCTTGCTGCTCGCGGGTGATGTTGCCGGCCGCGTAGCGCTCGGTGCCCAGGCCCATCAGGCAGGCGTCGAACGCGCACCACAGGCCGTCGCGCACGATTGCGTCCTGCAACTCGGTGTTGCCGTAGCGGAAGCCGCCGCGCGCGCCCTGCGCGAGGTACGGCGCGTTGGTCATGCTCTCCATGCCGCCGGCGATGACGATGTCGGCCTCGCCGCTCATGATCATCTGGTTGGCGAGGTAGATGCTGTTGAGGCCGCTGAGGCACACCTTGTTGATGTTGATGCTGGGCACGCTCATCGGGATGCCACCGTTGAACGCTGCTTGCCGCGAGGGCACCTGCCCCTGCCCGGCCGTGAGCACCTGGCCTATGATCACGTGCTCCACTTCCTCCGGTGCCACGCCGGCGCGCTCGAGCGCGGCCTTGATCGCGAAGCCACCGAGCTCGGCGGCAGTGAACGACGCGAGGGCGCCGCTCATCTTGCCGATCGGTGTGCGGGCTCCGGCGACGATGTACGAACCAGACATGCGATGACCTCCATCAGACGGTTGCAGGCCACGGGCACCGGCCAGTGGACTGCAGTGTGCCCGCAGCGTATTCGCGGCGGGTTACCCGGCGGTAATGCGGAGCGTCCGATCAGCGGAGAGGCGCGCGTGGCGAGCGCGCTACGACGCGAGCACCTGGTACAGGTCGCTGCTCTCGTAGCCGAACGCCCACAGGATGATGCCGCGCCAGCCGGCGGCCTGCGCGGTGTCGGAGCGCTGATCGACGCTGAACGCATCGGGCACGAACACGGTGTGCTGCACGGTGCAGGTGACCTGCGACGATGGCGGGGTGAGCCGCAGCGCGGGCTGCAGCGAACCCCCGCCGGCCGGGCCGTTGACGGCGGTGACGGGGAAGGGAGCGGGCGGCACCACGGGGGGCGCGACCGGCTTGGTGCGCGGCCCGGTGACGCTCTGCGTCCACGAGAACGTGAGCTCACCCGAGGAGTGGCGAGTGACGGTACGACCGGCGGCGAGCGCGCCGATGTTCTTCATCAGCACGCTCTCGCGGTAGATGGCCGCATCTGGGCACGTCTCGTTGGAGTTCTTCTTGGTGACCCAGTGGCGACCGTATGCCGGCACACCCAACTGCAGCTTGGACACCGGCACCACCGATGAGCTGTAGGCGATGACGGAGGTGACCCAGGTCATCGGCGAGATCGGGCCGGGGGCGCTGATGCTCCAGTCGTACACCATCAGCCGCAGCCGATCGATGACGGGTGCGATCTGGTCCTGTGCGTAGACCGTGTACCCGGAGAGGCCGTTGTTCCACACGGGGGGCACGGTGATGCTGAGCAGCTTGCCCTTCGCGTGCAGCCCGGCGCTGAGCTCGTTGACGAAGGCCACCCACTTCGGGGTGATGGCCGGCCACGGCTCGCCAGGGTGGTCGAAGGCGAACACCTCGTAGTCGATGTCGATGCCGTCGTAGCCCTTCGCCATCACCAGGTCGACGATGTTCTTCACGTGCGCGGCGCGGGTGACCGGGTCGCCCAGGATGCCGCTCATCACCCCTGCGCCGGTGCTGTCGAAGATGCCCGGAATCAGTGGCAGGCCGGCGGCGCGAGTGGCGGCGACCACCGCCTGCAGGTTGCTGGCGCTGCCCAGCAACGTGAGGGAACCGTCGTTGGTCGTGCCGTACCACAGCGGCGAGACGTCGCCGATCGAGCGCGGCGAGCTCTCGATCGCGGTGCGGCCGCTGGCCCCGCTCCAGTACGGCACCCAACCGCTCACGAAGTGGTCGGGCGCCGTGGAGTACGCAGGCCGTTGGGTGGGCGGTTGCGCAGCAGCGCTCGCTGGGGCCACCCAGTCGCCCAGCAGGCGATGGGGCTGGCAGGCCGACAGCATCAACGACACTGCGACCACGAAGACCCAACGGGTTCGGCAAGCCACGAACAGCGACGTTAGTGGCGATGTCTGCTCAGCGGGTCGCGGGTGCTGCCGGCCGCGTTCGCCGGCGCGACGCGTCAGAACCCGTCGGTCGCGGAGAAGTCGCCGGAGGTGTCGAGGGGTTCGGGCCCGTCGTCGGCCGCAGTGGTCTCCCACCCGTTGGTGTCGGGCAACTCCGCGTCGGCCGTCGCCCATTCGATCGGCTCCGCGTCGGTCGCGTCGGGCACTGCGACGGCTGCGAACACATCGCCGCTCTGCTCCACCTCGGTGACGGCATCTGCGGCGGCATCGGCATCCGCCGCGGGCGCCAGAGCCGGGTCGGCCGGCTCACTGCCGTACTCGGTGTCGACCACTGGTGCGTCGAGCAGCAACGGATCCAGCCCGAGCGCGTCGGCGCCGGAGATCGCGTCGACTTCGGTGGCCGCCACCTCGTTCGGTCGGTCGTCGTCCCCTTCGCCCGCCACATCGTCGGGCAGCGGGTCGGCGTCGTCGGTGGGCGCGGGCACCTCCGTGGCGTCGTCGTTGGGATCCATCAGGTCGTCGCCCAGCGGCTTGGGAACGACCGGGTCGTCGGCGGTGGGCACCACCACAGCGATGACCCTGCGATCGACGGTGATGGCATCGGCCTGCTTCAGGAGGTTCTCGGCCGCTCCCTCGAGCGTGGCTCTGGCAGTGACCCACTTGTCGATGTCGGCGTCGGCGGGCGGGTCGCCGCCGTACTTCAGGTCGGCCTCGACCAGCTTCATCCGCGCCTGCTCGATGAGGGCGGCCTGGTTCTCGATCTTGTCGATCTCCGTTTCGGCGGCGGTGATCGCTGCGGTGCTCTCCTCGTAGGCGAGCTGCGTCTCGCGCGCCGCCCGTTCGGCGGTGCCGGCGGCTTCGCGGGTTGCTGCGGAGTCGAGCTTGTTGGCATGAAGGCGCGCCTGGGCCTGGGCGATCATGTCGCGGAAACCGTCGTTGAACTCCTGCTGCTCCGCTGCCGCAGACGTGTTGCCCTTGGCGTTGGCGGCGGCCAGCGCTGTCTCGCCCTTCGCGAGGGCCTGGCGCGTCTCGGCCAGCGAGGCTTCCATCGAGGTCGTGCGCTGGTCGGCGTCTTCCACGGCATGGTCGGCAGTCATCTTGGCCCGCAGTGCACGGTCACGGGCGAGGCCGAGCTCGATACCACTTTCGCGGAACTCGGCCCCGAGCTCTTTGCGCAGGCCGGCGGCGTCGGTGCGCATGGTTTCGGCTCGGAGGTGGAGGGCTCGAGCTTGCTCGAGGAGGTCGTCGTCAGCCATGGGGAGATGCTGTCATACGGTCTGGGCCGGGGTCACCAGGAGAACTCCCGGTCGTGCAGGCTCCGGTCGGTGGCAGCGGGAGGCACTGGCTAGCGTGACCGTGATGCTGCCGTGACCGTGATCGAAGAACGCGTCGCCGGCTCACCCACCACGCGTGGTGCCGGCGTGGTGGCGGTGCTGTGGGCGTCGCTGTTCTGGTCGTTCGGAGGAGTGCTGGGCAAGTCCGCCGGGGCGTCGGGCGTCGTGCTGTCGTTCTGGAGGTTGTGGATCGCGTGCGCCGTGCTCGTCGCGATCGCGGCCGTCACGCGCCGCTGGCCGTCGTGGGCCGACGTGCGCGCCAGCTTCGTCGCCGGCGTGCTGTTCGGGCTCAACCTGTGCGTGTTCTTCATCACGTTGGAGTACACGAGCATCGCCGTGGCCCTCATCATCGGCGCGCTCAGCCCCGTGTTGGCCCTGCCGATCGCAGTGGCGTTCATGGGCGAGCGCTACACGACGGTGAAGGTGCTGTGCACCCTGGTGGCCGTGAGCGGCGTGGTGGTGGCCGTGCTCACCGCGCCGGCGGCAGCCGATGGGTCCACCACGAAGCCGGTGGGCTACCTGTGGGCGGTGGCCTCGTTGTTGGTGTGGGTGCTGTACCTGCTGCAGACCAAGCGCGTGCGCGCCACCGTGGAGACCGTGCGCTACATGACGTCGGTGACGTTGGTGGCGTCGGTGACGGTGTCGCTGCTGGTGCTCTCCCTCGGCAGCCGCCTGGGGCAGATCGAGGGTGCCGGGTGGCTGTGGGTGTCGTTGCTGGCCATCGGGCCCGGCATCGCCGGCCATGGTCTTGTGGCATGGGCACAGCCCCGGGTGGAGGCATCGGTGACCGCAGTGCTCATCCAACTGGAACCGGTCGGTGCCTCCATCGCTGCGTGGGTGTTCCTGGACGAGCGCGTCTCGCTGCCGCAGGCGTTGGCGATGTCGGTGGTGGTGTGCTCGTTGTGCGTGCTCGCCTACCGCGAGTCGCGCGAGCACCACGTGGTGATCGACGAAGCGGTTGGCTGAGCCCACCGCGGGTCGCTCGCCGGTGAGCTACTGCTCGGTGATGGTGACCTTCACGATGTCGATCGGCTGCAACGGCGGCCCGTCGGCCGGGTTGGCCACCGCGTCGAGGTCGCCGACCACGCTCAGGTCGGCGGCATCGACCTGGCCGAACAGCGAGTAGTTGGGCGGCAGTGCGGCCCCGTTGGCGCCGGTGATGATGAAGAACTGGCTGCCGTTGGTGTTGGGGCCGGCGTTGGCCATGGCGATCGAGCCCACCTGGTAGGCCTCGGTGGGCAACTCGTCGGAGAACTCGTAGCCAGGCCCACCCTGCCCGGTGGCGGTGGGGTCGCCGCACTGCACCACGAAGCCCTGAATCGCTCGGTGGCAGGTGGTGCCGTCGAAGTAGTGGTAGCGAGCCAGGTTGACGAAGCTGTTGACCGTTTGCGGGGCGATGTCGGCGCGCAGCGTGACGTGCAGCGTGCCTCGATTGGTCTCGATGACCGCGGCGTAGCTGGCGCCCTTCTCCAGGCACACCGGTGGGGCGGCGGTGAAGGTCTGCTGCTTGGCGGCGCTGCCGTCGGCTGGGGCGCAACCGTCGGCGGCTTCGGCGGAGGTCACGGAGGTCACGGCGGTGTCGGCAGTGTCGGCGGTGTCGGCGGTGTTGGTGGCGGCCTGGCTGTCGTCGCCGCACGCCGAGAGCAGCGAGGCGGTGGCCAGGGCGAGCAGGATCGATCGTCGGAGTGCACGTGTCATGGCGCGACTCTTGCACGACGGCCGCCCACGATGCAGGTCGCCCCCGTGCCGCGGGTGCGAGCGGCCAGCGCCGGGGCCGCTTCCCTGGTCGGTTCGACTGGCCTGCCTACCCGTCGGTAACATCGCCGGATGCAGCACATCCTCGACGCCATCCAGTCCAACGCCAGCGCCGACGACTTCGCCAACCTCACCGTGCCGTCGAGCTATCGCGCGGTGCACGTGCTGAAGGACGAGCAAGACATGTGGAAGGGCGTGGCGTCGAAGGACAAGGACCCGCGGCAGAGCCTGCACGTGGGCGATGTGCCCACTCCCGAGCTGGCGCCCGACGAGGTGTACCTGGCGGTGATGGCCAGCAGCATCAACTTCAACACGGTGTGGAGCAGCATCTTCGAGCCGGTCAGCACCTTCGGCCCGATGGCCCGCCTGGCACGCGAGAGCCAGTGGGCGCAGCGCCACGACCAGCCGTACCAGGTGGTGGGCAGTGATGCCGCGGGCGTGGTGGTGCAGGTGGGCACGGCCGTGCGCAACTGGAAGCCGGGCGACCGTGTCACGGTGCACTGCAACCACGTCGACGACCAGGACCAGAGTGCGCACGACGATTCGATGATGGCCGCCAACCAGCGCATCTGGGGCTACGAGACCAACTTCGGCGGTCTCGCCGACCTGGCCGTGGTGAAGGCCAACCAGCTGATGCCCAAGCCCGCGCACCTCACCTGGGAGGAAGCGGCGGTCAACGCGCTGTGCAACAGCACGTCGTACCGCATGCTGGTCGGGCGCAACGGCGCGCGCATGAAGCAGGGCGACGTCGTGCTCATCTGGGGTGCCACCGGCGGCATCGGCGCCTATGCCACGCAGTACGTGCTCAACGGCGGCGGCATTCCGGTGTGCGTGGTGTCGTCGCCCGACAAGGCCGCCATCCTGCGCAAGATGGGCGTGCAGCACATCATCGATCGCAGCGCCGCCGGCTACCAGTTCTGGGACGACAACGGTGCGCACGACGAAGGCGAGTGGCGCCGTCTGGGCAAGGACATTCGTGGCCTGTGCGGCGAAGACCCCGACATCGTGTTCGAGCACCCCGGCCGCAGCACGTTCGGCGCGTCGATGTACGTCGCCAAGCGCGGTGGCACCGTGGTCACCTGCGCGGCCACCAGTGGCTTCATGATGGAGTTCGACAACCGCCACTTCTGGATGCGCTTGAAGAAGCTGGTCGGCAGCCACTTCGCCAACTACAAGGAGGCCTGGGAGGCCAACCGGTTGATCAGCAAGGGCATGATCCACCCCGTGCTCAGCCAGGTGTTCCCGCTCGAGCAGACCGGCGAGGCCGCCTACCAGGTGCACCACAACATGCACGAGGGCAAGATCGCCGTGCTCGCGCTGGCCCCTTCCGAGGGTTTGGGCGTCACCGACCACGAGCTGCGTGCCCAGGTCGCCGACCAGCTCACCTGGTTCCGCCGCTGACCCACTTCGCCGGTGGCTCGAGCGCGGGTCGCGGGCCGTTGCGGGCGCAACTGGTGCTCCCCGGAAGGCAACGTGCGGTTCCGGGGCTCCCCAATTGCGCGCGCAACATCGCCACGGCTGCGGCCACGACTCGTTCCCGGAGGATCACCCGACGGGCGTGGCGAAGATGCGCGTGAGCTGCTGCTCGGCGAACAGGATCAGCGGCTCGCCGTTCTCCGGCGAGCAGTCGGCGCCGGTGCAGGAGAAGACTTCCGTCACCTCGAACTCTCTGGTGCCCGCAGCCGATTTCCACGTGATGCGGTCACCGGGGCGTAGCACATCCAGCGCCGGTGCAGCGTCGCCGACATCGATCATCGAGACCGCGAGTGCGTGCGCGATGTCGGGGGTGGGCCCTCGGGACAGGGAGGGCTCCGACGTCGGCTCGCTCGAACGAACAATGGGGGAGTCGAAGCCGATCGCCGGGATCACCAGCGTGCCGATGGTGGCGCTCGGCAGTGCGTTGATCAGCGCCGTCATGTCGCCGGCGGTCTGTTCACCGGTCGTGCGGGCAGCGATGGTGCCGTCGGCACCGATCAGCACGTAGTACGGATAACCACTGGTGCCATAGGCGGTGGCCACCTCGCCGGCGGCGCCGTCGCCTCGGCTCGGGTCGCGGATCTCCGGGCTCGGCCAACCGTGTTCTTGCAGCCACGTGTCGGCCGGGTAGTTGGCAGCGGTGGCGGATTCTGCGGTGGAGACCAGCGTCACCGGCAACCACTGCGGGATGGTGCCGTCGGCCATCCACTCGATGACATGCGGAAGGTCGGCTGCGCAGTGGGGGCACCAGTGGGCGACGAACAGCACCAGATGCGGGCCGGTGGCGGGATCGATGGCCACCTCGTTGCCGGAGTGGTCGTGGCCGACGACGGCCGGCGCCGGCATGCCGATGGCGGTGTCGACGACGCTTGGGTCGAACGCCGGCAGCGCATCGCCGGTGATGTTGGCCACAGCATCCGACGCGCTGTCGGTGGGAACCGAGCCCGGCGCCGTCTCTGAAGGTGGCGCACCATCAGGCACCGGCACCGTCTCGACGGTTGGCGCTCCCGGTGACACCTCGATCACGGCGGCGATCAGGCCGTCGACACGGTCGGCGAAGGCGGCGTCGATGCGCAGGGTCGCCCAACTGCCGTCGGCGGTGGGCCAGAACACATCGGCGCCACCGTCGCGATTGGTCACCTTCCACCCGTCGCGGCCGGCGACGGTGACGGGCTCGGAGATCGTGAAGAAGGTGAGCCAGGCCAACTCGCCGCGATAGGCACCGACGGTGATGGTGACGGTGGGCAGGTAGCTGCTGAGCGGGTCGGTGGTTGCCGGGATGTAGACCTGGCTGCGCCGCTCGCCGCCGCCGCTGTACCCCATCGCCACGTACTGCCAGCCGGGTGCCGTGAGCACGTAGGGCAGGCCCGAGCCGGGCACGATCTGGTCGGCAAGCGAGTCGCGTTCGCCCGCGGTGATGCCGTAGGACTGGATGATCAGCTCGCCGCCGCCGCCGCCGCCGTCGATCGGCCGGCGGGTCGACTCGCCGACGACCTCGACGGTCGACGGTTCGATCGCCTCGGCCAGCGTCAGCAGACCGTTCGCCGGCTCGCCACCGAGGGCCCAGGCCATCACCAGGCCGGTGCCACTCGCCGGCAACGTGGAGCAGCAGGGTTCGGAGGTCTCCTCGCCGGGCACGAGGTCTTGCGATGCGAGCACGTACCACGGCACCTCGCTGCGGATGAGCACCGGTTCGGTGGTGGGGGCAGCGGCGTCGGTGGGCGTCGACGCGACGTCGGTCGAGTTGCTGCGGTTGACGACGATGGCCGTCACCGCGCCGACGATCAGCACCGCCGCGGCCGCGATCGCGAGCCATCGGCCGGCGCCCACACCCGAGCGGGGCCACTCGGCCGGCACCAGACTGTGCGCTTGGTCGTGATCGTGGTCGTGATCGTGAGCGGTCACCTCGTCGAGCGCGGCACGCACGCGTGCGATCACCGCACCGTCCTCGGGGGAGAGGTCGTCGAGCAACTCGTTCATCCTTCGATCTCCTTCTTCAGAGCGGTGAGGCCGCGGTGCAGCAGCACGCGCACGCTGGCCGGAGCGCAGCCCAGAGCACCGGCGATCTGCTCGTCGGTCCAGTCGGCCCAGTAGCGCAACGTCACCGCTGCCCGCTGCTTGTACGGCAGCGCCGCGAGCGCGCCGAGCATCTCGTTGGTGGGTTCCGTGTACGACGTGGGCCGGCCGGCGACGGAGCGAACCTCGCGCCGCAGCGACCGGATGTGCCAGCGGTGCCACGAGGCCGCGCGGTTGACGACCGTGCGCCGCAGGTACCCGGCGGGGTTGTCGAGGGTGGGCAGCCGCCGCCCGACGGCGTGCAACGCGTCCTGGGCGATCTCCTCGCCGATCTCGGGCGAGCCGATGAGCGCGGTCGCCCAACGCACGGCGTCAGCACGGTGTGTGCGGTAGAAGTCGTCGAACTCGGTGGTGCTCATCGTTCCCGCTCGCACGCCCAGTGTGCCTGTGTGCATGCTCACCTTGACGTCACCGGCGGCCGATCTGTTTCACTGGGTGCATGCTGCTCACCGAAATCGACCATGTCGCCATCGCCGTCCGCGACCTCGAGGCCGCGATCGACTACTACCACCGTGCGTTCGGCGCCACCGTCGACCATCGCGAAGTGGTGGAGAGCGATGGCGTGGAGGAGGCGTTGCTGAAGGTTGCCGACAGCTACGTGCAACTGCTCACCCCCACCCGCGACGACAGCCCGGTGGCGAAGGCGATCGAGAAGCGGGGGGAGGGTCTGCACCACATCGGCTATCGCGTGGCCGACTGTGCCGAGGCGCTGGCCAGCATGATCGCCGCCGGTGCAACTCCCATCGACAAGGCCCCGCGCCCGGGCAGCCGCGGCACCACGGTGGCGTTCATCCACCCCAAGGGCAGCTTCGGCACGCTCATCGAGCTCGTCCAGGAGTAGCAGGCGGTCGGCCCGCAGGTGCACGGCGGGCCGGCGTCAGTCGGCTTGCAGCACCAGGCCCTTGAGGTACTCGGCTTCCGGGAAGGCAAGGGGCACTGGGTGGTCGCTCGGTTGGTGCAGGCGACCGATGATGCGCACGTCTCGTTTCGCATCGAGCGCGGCGCCGGCCACCACCTTCTGGAACAGATCCATGCTCATCGCGCCGCTGCACGACCAGGTGAGCAGCACACCCCCGGGGGCCAGCAGCTTCACCGCCAGCAGGTTCAGGTCCTTGTAGGCGCGCGTCGCCTTGTCGAGCTGGCGTTCGGTGTTGGCCAGCTTCGGTGGGTCGAGCAGGATCAGGTCGTACTGCTGTGCGCGGTCGCGCAAACCGCGCAGCGCCGTAAACGCGTCGGCCTCCATCAGCTCGCCCACGTCGACATCGTTCAGCGAGGCGTTGCGCGCGGCGACCGCCAACGCCGGCCCCGACGAGTCGATCGACAGCAGCGACGATGCGCCGCAAGCGGCCGCGATCACGCTGAACGCGCCGGTGTAGCTGAACACGTTGAGCACGCGCCGGCCGGCCGCCACCGCGGCGACCGCGGCACGGCCGTCGCGCTGATCGAGGTAGAAGCCCGTCTTGTGGCCGCCCGCCACGTCGACGGCGAATCGGTGGCCACTTTCGTGCGCCACCAGGTCGGTGGCCGGCGGCGACCCGCGCAGCAACCCGACGCGTGGTGCCAGGCCCTCGCGCTCGCGCACGTCGGCATCGCTGCGCTCGTACACGCACGCCACGCCGGGCAGGGCGAACAGCGCATCGGCGAGCACCTCGCGCCACGCCTCGGCGCCGGCGGTGGTGAGCTGGCAGACCACCGTGTCGCCGTAGCGATCGGCGATCAGCCCGGGCACGCCGTCGGCCTCGCTGAACACCAGCCGCGCCGAGTCGGTGAGGCCCGACGACAGCAGCAGCGAGCGCCGCGCCGCCGCCGCCGCGACGCGTGCCGCCACGAACGAGTCGTCGACGGTGTCGTCGGCCGCGAACGTCCACATCCTGGCGCGGATCTGCGAGGCGGGGCTGTAGGCGGCCCAGCCCAGCTGCGTGCCATCGGCGCCACGGACCAGCACGGTGTGCCCCGGCGCCGGCGCCCCCTCCACCCGGGCCACGCCACCACTGAAGATCCAAGGATGGCGCCGGGTGAGCGACCGCTCGCGAGAGGGCTGCAGCCACAGCGTGGCCGACCCCGGCGAAGCGGAGGATGACGGGTGTGGGGTGGTGCTCACGCTGCCACGGTACTGATGGCGATCAGCGCAGCGACAGCTCCGACGCGCCGCCGTTGCTGACCAACCACCCGTCGCTGTGCATCTGGCGTTGCACCAGCTCGTCGATCTGCTGGCGCAACATCATGTTCTCGTGCACGCAGCCTTCCAGCGCGTGCAGCACGCCGTGCATTCGCTCTTCCATCGCGGTCAGGCGAGCGGCGGCGTCGGTGGGCACGGCGCCGCCGCCGCCGGGCGTGCGGGCGTCGATGCCGTCGAGGCGGTTGCCGATTTCGACGCGCAACCGGTCGAGCAAGCCGATGATGGTGCTCTGCGAGCGATCGAGGTCGGCGCGTGCTTCGCTGCGTGCTTCTTCCACACCCTGCTTCGCCAGCGTGGCATACGCGGCAGTGGCCGTGTACTGGGCCAGCACCTGCTGCTCGATCTTCACCATGCGGTCGCGCAGCTCGGTGGCCACCGACATCGCGTTCTCGCCCGAGTCGGGTGCCAGGAACGGTGTGGCCTGTTCGTCGAGCTGCATCCAACTGTTGTCGGCGCGGTTGCCTTTGCGGCTCTTGATTCGGCTCATGTGTGCTGCCCGCCTTCTCCAACGGCCGAAGTTTCGACCTGCCCGTGACAGTTCGTTTCATCGGTAGGACGGCCGTGGTTCTTGAGTGTTCCTTGTCGTCGATCGTCGGGCACTTGAGGATCACTTGAGGGAAAAGCGCTCAAGTCGACGGTGAATCGATCCGAAAGGTGACTTGCGACCGCTCCGCCAAGCGGGTCGGCGTTGCCAATGCGACAAGCAGCAAGCGGGAGGAAACCCAATGAACACAGAAATCGTAGAAGCAGTGGAAGTCGAGCAGAAGGAGCGAGGCTTCACCCTCGTCGAGCTGCTCATCGTCATCGTCATCCTCGGCATTCTCGCCACCGTCACGGTCTTTGCCGTCCGCGGCATCGCCGACAAGGGCAAGTCTGCTGCATGTGACTCGGACAAGAAGGTGCTCGAAGTTGCCGTCGAGACGTTCTACGCCAACGGCGGTGCAGCCGGTACGGCTACAGAGCTCCTCCTCGTGGAGGCTGAACTGATCCGTGACGTGTCGAAGACCTACAACATCGGCGGCGATGGCATCGCTGTCACCGCTGAGACCGACGCCTTGGTCCTCGGCGACACTGAACCCTGCTGAAGCGCCCCGGGTTCTGTGGAGGCTCCAACCTTTGAGAAGGATGGAGTCATGTCACGTAATGGGAAGTACCCCGATGAGCTGCGCGAGCGCGCGGTGAGGATGGTCTTGGACCATGGTCACGAGTACGGGTCGCAGTGGGAAGCGATCTGCTCGGTTGCCGACAAGCTTGGCAGCGCGGATCGCGGACCGAGGGCTGAGACGGTCAGGTTGTGGGTTCGTCAGGCCGAGAAGGACACCGGCCGCCGGCCTGGTGCCACGACCGAGGAGCTCGCCGACCTGAAGCGGTTGAAGCGCGAGAACGCTGAGTTGCGTCGTGCCAACGACATTCTCAAGGCGGCAGCGACTTTCTTCGGGGCGGAGCTCGACCGCCAATCGAAGAGGTGATCCGGTTCATCGACGAACATCAGGATCGGCGCAGCGGTGAGCTGCGGTGGGGAATCGAGCCGATCGCCAGAACCCTGGGGATCGCCCCGTCGACCTATCACGCGGCGAAGAAACGCCCACCATCAGCGCGGGCGATTCGTGACGCTGAGCTCAAGCCGCAGATCCTGCGTGTGTGGGAGCAGAACCTGGCCGTCTACGGGGCGGACAAAGTGTGGGACCAGCTGAACAAAGACGGCATCCGTGTCGCCCGCTGCACCGTGGAGCGGTTGATGGCCGGCATGGGGTTGCAGGGCTGCAGGCGTGGCCGGGTGTGGGTGCGCACCACCGAAGGTGATGACCGGCTCGACCGGCCCGCGGATCTGGTCGAGCGCCAGTTCAAGGCGCCGGCACCGAACCGGTTGTGGGTCGCGGATCTGACCTACGTCAAGACGCATTCGGGGTGGGTCTACGTCGCGTTCATCATCGATGTGTTCTCCCGCATGATCGTGGGCTGGCAAGCCTCACGGTCGTTGCGGTCCGACCTGGCGATCGACGCGCTCGAGATGGCCGTGTTCAACCGTCAACGCGCCGGCGCGGATCTGTCGCACCTGATCCACCACAGCGACCGCGGGGTGCAATATCTCAGTGTGCGTTACTCCGAACGCCTCGCCGACAACGAGATCGTCGCGTCGGTCGGTTCCAAGGGTGACAGCTACGACAACGCGCTGGCCGAGTCGTTCAACGGGCTCTACAAGTGGGAACTGATCTACCCGAAAGGCCCATGGCGTGGCCTCGACGACGTCGAGTTCGCGACCCTCACCTACGTCGACTGGTTCAACAACCGGCGCCTTCACGGCGAGATCGAACCCGGCCCCGGCTTCACCACACCAGCAGCATTCGAA
>ERZ1026800.682-NODE-682-length-26862-cov-4.589751_pt1 | contig 26862 bp, 26 predicted proteins | sample MGYA00520873_ERZ1026800 | MGnify/ENA primary metagenome ERZ1026800 (study PRJEB33270, sample SAMEA104284475) | anaerobic digester metagenome | biome: Anaerobic digester microbiome; feature: mesophilic sludge digester; material: Anaerobic digester biomass | place...
CCCGCCGCACCGCTCCGCCAATCCCCAGGTTTAAGTTAAATGGATCGTTCCACCAGCCGAAACCCCAGGTGCCCGGCAAATCCTGCGCCGAGGTGCGGGCTTGCAGCCTCAGGCGGCAGGGCGGCTGCCAGCGAAATTCCCGCCGGGGGGGAAAATAATAATCATCCACCTGCGCCAGGCGGTAGCTTCCCGCCTCTCCAGCGGGAAGGGAAAGCCGCCATCCATCAGCATCCAGCGGTTCTGCGGCTGCGCCGGGAGTGCAGACGGGTGCCCAGGTTTCCATTTTTTCGCTCCTTATGCCAATCCCTGGTCGCAATTCCTGCGGTAGCCGCAGCGGGCGCAGCGCCCCGCCTCTGTGTGAGAACGTTCCACCATTCCCCCTTTTGCACACTGGCGCATCTCTTCCAGCGTCTCATGCAGGCGCTGCTCCCAGGCGGGTGTGTAATCCACGGCAAAAGTGCGGTTGCGATATCTTAATATCCCATACGGCGGACGCACCTTGTGAACCTGTTCCACCAGGTAGCAATATGCCATCAACTGCATCAGGTGCCCGGCATAGGGTTCAGCGGGGGCGTAACCGCTTTTCACCTCCACGGGGATGATTCGACCGCTCTGGCGCACCAGGTAGTCCGGTTTGCCGGTCAAGCCGGTTTCAGGGTCGTAAAGCGCCTGTTCGTTATGCCCCCATAACTTTGGGTCGGTGTAGATCACCCTGCCTGTGGGCAGACCGGCGCGCTGCCGCCCCCGACTGCCCAGGAAAAGAAGGACAAGCGCAGCCATTAAAAGCAACAGAATGGGAATGAGCGGGTGCATGTTTCAGGGGAATGCCCGGGTGGTCAGATAGGCTGCCAGGGCGATCATCGCCAGCAGCAGGAGCATCCAGCCCACCCCCCGCAGGATGCCGGCTGTCAGCACTTTCCCTCCGTGCCGGTGGTGGAATCCAATGCCGGCTGCCATCTCCGCCTGGTTGCCGGCTTCAATCCCCTGCAGGCGGTACCACCAGGCGCGGTGGCAGAACAGGAAGGTGCCGATCTCAGAAGCTCGAATTGGTGCCATCGTAATCCTCGCCGTTGGGCAGGAGGATCGAAAGGGCTTTCATTGATCGATGGAGGCGTTCCTCGCGCAGGCTGAGTGTCAGGTCGCCGCGGGTGCGCTCCACGATGCCGCGCACCAAATCGGTCTGGCGGCGCAAACCGAAGGTGATGGCGTCGGGATAGTCGATGGTGATCAGCAGAGCGTAGATTTCATCCATCCATGCCAGCAGGTGCTCGGCTTCCTTTGAATAACCCTGGCGCAGGATATCCAGGCAGTGCCGGCGCAGCTCACCCGGCACCTCCGCCAGACCATTGAGGTAGGTGGCATACTCGGCGCCCAGGTCTTCCGGCGTTGGCAGGGGTTGATTTTCAATAATGGCGCAGGTAAGGCTGGCTTCAACATATTCCTTGATGGCATCCTGCGTATATCCTGAGAAATAAAGATCGGGGTATTCCCGCAGCGATTCGATGACAGTGTTCACCAAACGGCGGGCTTCATCCAGGCGGGTGTGGGCTTCCCCGGTCTCACCGCGGTGGATGGCGCGGATGGCATGGGCGGCATTGCGGGTGATCAGCCGCGCCCTCGCCAGGGCTTCATCACGGGCGGCATTGCGCCGGCTGAAGACCTGATGCACCGCCTCGTTAAGTTGATTCAGTTCATCCATAATATTCTTTCATAAATATCATCGTGAAATACATTTTTAAGGCAGTCCCGCATCAGAAGCCTGGGCTGCTTCAGTGAAAAATGCCCTGCAATGACGATGGAAGGTGGGTTTGCCTCAAAAGGACTTGCATACCCCGCGGGGTACACAAAAGATACAGCTTCTTATTCCGAGGGGGGCGGCTCCGGCGGATGGATATTCCGGAACAGGTCGGTGGCAAGCGAATTTCCCGGCAGATTGATCACACCGAAAACGGTTTCGTAACGGGCGATGTTCTCAGTGAGGGCGCGCAGGAAGAGTTTCGCCGCCACCGGCGACATCAACACCCGGGATGCCACCGAAAGGTTCAGCTGACCCGGCAGGATGCGCGAGAAATCCAGCACAAACTCCGATGGAGTGTGGCTGATGCGGGCAATGTTGGAATAAATGGGGACCAGGTCTTCAGGCAGCTCCAGTGGCGGTGTGGAGGGGGGAGGGTTGGTCATGGCAGCCGGTTAGAAGGGAATATCCTCATCAGCCGGGGTGGATACGCCCATGTCGCCAACCTCGCTTTCACTCTCGCCGCGCGGGGAGAGGAAGCGCACGGTGGAGGCGGTGATTTCAAAGGATGCACCCTGCGAGCCATCCTGGCGCTTGTAGATGCGCGGACCGCCGGTCTGGGAATCCGCCTGCAAACGCCCTTCCACAAGGACCATCTTGCCCTTCTTGAGATAATTATTACAGGATTCCGCCTGCTTGCCCCAGACGGATACCCGGAACCAGATGGTGTCCTTCTGGCGCTGCCCGGAGGAATCGGTATACTGGCGGTCGGTTGCCAGGCTGAAACTGGTTACGGCATCGCCGCTGGGGGAATAGCGCATTTCGGGATCGCGACCAAGTCTGCCAACGACAATGATAGTGTGATAACTCATGTTGTCCTCCAATTGATGGTTGAGAAAAAAACAATGTGATTCCAATTGTACATGATAATGAAGTTTTAAGAAAATAAATGAGCGCTGGGTTTTACGGAGGGATGATGATGCCGCAAAACCACCTGAAAATCAGGACCAGCCAGTGTAATATGCCACCGGTGTCCTGCAATCCCCTCCCCATTTTTGAAGGAAAAAATGGGGAGGGGCTGGATTAATGAAAAACAACGGGAGTTACCATGCACCCCGTTCCACAAATTACTCCATGGCTTCCAGCTGCTTCACCATCTTGTCAATCACGTTGAAACCGCCCTGCCAGAACTCAGCCCGGCTTACGTCAACCCCCACGCTGGAGAGCAATTTGACGGGAGCTTCAGCGCCGCCCGTTGACAGGATCTTGAAATAACGCGGCTTGAAGGCGTCGCCCTCCTGGCGGTACTGTTCATAAAGCGAAAGCACCAGCAGTTGACCGAAGGCATAGGCATACACGTAGAATGGTACCTCGTAGAAGTGCGGCACGCAAATCCATTCCCACTTGAACTCCGGGTTCACTTCCATGGATTCGCCGAACTGTTCCTTGAGGTTCAGCAGGTAGGCATCCGCCAGCTCGTCCACCGAAGCGTCCTCCTGCACCATGGCGTGCGCCTGTTTCTCGAAGAGGGCAAAGTACACCTGGCGCTGGATGGTGGCATAGGATCCATCCACCTGGGCGAAGAGTATATCCTGCCGCACGGAAGGATCGGTTTCCACTGCCAGCAGCTTGTCCACCAGCAGCATTTCACCAAATGTGGAGGCGGTTTCAGCCAGCGGCAGGCAGGCGTGCTGGGTGAGGTTGCTGTGATGGCTGGCAAGCATTGAGTGGACGGCGTGCCCCAGCTCGTGCGCCATGGTGGAGACATCATCCACGCGCCCCTGGTAATTCAGCAGCACCCAGGGGGTCAATTCGGGCAGGACGGTGGAGCAGAAGGCGCCGCCGCGCTTGCCCTTGCGGATGGAGGAATCCAGGTGATTCTGATCGGGAACCCGCCGCACCATCTCCTCCAGACGGGGGTCAAACTGGCGGTAGGCGTCGAATACCAGCTCTGTGCCTTCGTTAAAAGAGTAGAACTTGTCCGCAGAGGATACCGGAGCGTAGAGATCATACCTTCGCAGGCGTTCCATGCCGATCAGCCGGGCTTTGAGTTGGAAGAAACGCTGGAAGATGCCCACATTTTTCCGGGCGACCTCCAGCAGGGTGTCAACCACTTCATCAGGCAGGTCATTGGAAAGATTGCGGGGGGCAATTGCCTGGGTGTAGTTGCGCAAGCCCAGGTTTTCGGCATGCCAGTCACGCGCCAGGTACTGGTAAATCTGCCCCAGGATGGGGGCATCCTGGCTGTACACCCGGTAGAGTTCCTGGTAGGCGCGGGCGCGCACATCGGGGTCTGCCTGGCGGACATAAACCATCAGCTCGCCGCGGGTCATTTCGCGGACCTCACCGTCCACTTCCAGTTTGAAAATATATCGATTGGTGATGGAGGAGTAGAGGGTGTTAAGGGCGCTGGAACCGGTGACATTCTTGATGTTGATGATTTTCTCCTCAGGTTCACTGAGGGTGTGGGGCTTGAAGTGGCGGATTTCCTCCAGCCAGTAGCGGTAATCACCGGAATCAGCCATCAGACGGTCAGCTGCGGCATCGGAAAGGTCCTTCCACCACAGGTTGAAAAAGAGGGTTTGGTTCATCAAGCCGGCAAGGAACTGGTCAACCTTTTGCAGCAGGGTGACTGCGGCGGGGTTCCGGGTATCCTCCGAGAAGAGCAGGCCGCTGTAGCCGCCCAGGCAGTAAGCCAGCCGGGTGATCTCCTCGTATTGGCGGACAAGATCCAGGAAGTCTTCGCTGGAGATGTCCCCGCTCAGCCTGGGGCGGACGAGGGCAAAGGCTTCCACTTTGGTCTTGATATCGGTGAAGGCGGCATCCAGCTCGGGGCTGTCTGCGCCGGGGAAGAGGTCCTGCAGGGACCATTTGGTTTGTTGATACTCGGTCATTTTGCATCCTTTAAATGGTGTAAGTTAAATTTTCGAACCACTGGCAGCACAGGGTTTAATCGTATCAGGAGAACGCTAAAGGGGGAATGGGACATGGCGGTTCACTCTTCTGGTTTCAACCCCGTGCGCAGTTGCTGGCGCAGGGTGTCAATTGGCAGCAGCCTGCCCGTTTGCGGGTCCTGGTAATGCCACAGGTGCCAGCCGTTTGCCATGCCGGGTTTGATGTGGCGTGCAATCTCGTGGATTGAGCCGGTCATCCCTTGATATTCCAGCCTGCCATCCGCCAGCACGGTCGCGGTTTTCTCCCCCTCCATGCCAAAGGTCAGCACGTCCCCCGGCTTGAGCATGCCATACTCCAGCAGGAGACCAAAGGGAAGGCGCGGCTCCCGGCGGGGGTTGGGTGTTTGCAGCACCGCTTCCGGGGGGCTTTCCGGTAGGGCGGCAATCCGCTGGAGTGCCAGATCGGCGTAACCCGGGTTGCGTTCAATGCCAATCCAGTGCCTGCCAAGCTGTTTTGCCGCCGCCCCGGTTGTGCCCGTGCCGAAAAAGGGATCCAGCACCACATCGCCCGGGTTGGACGACGCCAGCAATATCCGGTAAAGGAGGGCGGCAGGCTTCTGGGTGGAATGGGCTTTGTCCCCATTGACCTTCAGACGCTCCCGACCGGTGCAGAGCGGGATGTTCCAGTCGGAGCGCATCTGCAAATTGTCATTCAGGGATTTAAGCGCCTGATGATTGAAGGTGTAGCTGGCGCCTTGATTGCGCTGCGCCCAGATCAGGGTTTCGTGGGCGTTGGTGAAGCGCACACCCCGAAAATTGGGCATCGGGTTGCGCTTGACCCATACCACATCGTTGAGGATCCAGTAACCCAGGTCCTGGAGGATGGCGCCCACCCGGTAGATGTTGTGATATGAGCCGATGACCCACAGTGTGCCGGTGGGTTTGAGCACACGCCGGCACTCCTGCAGCCAGGCTTTGGTGAAGTCATCGTAGGCGGCATAATTTGGAAAGCGGTCCCAGGCATCGCTGACCCCGTTGACGCGGGTGAGATTTGGACGGTAGAGGTCCTGGCGAAGCTGAAGATTGTAGGGTGGATCGGCGAAGACAAGGTCGACCGAATCCGCCGGCAGGGAGGGCAGAATGTCGAGGCAGTCCCCGATAAGGACCTGGTCAAGCGGCAGTGAGTCCATGAATGAATTATACAACGGCGCCGAAACCGGCAGACTCCTCCGCCATTGATTCTGCCAGCCTGGCGCGAAGCTGCGCCATCCAGTCCGGTTCGTTTTCCCATTGCTCATGGATCGACCGGGCGATGCGGGTATAGCTGTACAGGTTGGCAAAGCGCCGGAAGACCGGTCCGGCTGCCAGCAAGCTGCCGTCCAGGGGATGGCGGCTGGCGTAGCCCTCAAGGAAGATATTTTTCCTGCGGGGAAAATCAGCCCCGCCGCATTCATCCTGCAAGCTTTCCAGCGACTGTACAATGTCCATCACGTACCAGTGGTACATGGCATCGTCAAAGTCAATCACGCTGCAGGTCTGGTTATCCGCGTTATAAAACACATTATCAGTCTCAAAGTCATAGTGGATGAGCCCGTAGGTGCCGGCGCTGATGGGCAGGGCGGCAAAATATTCCCGCAGGATCTGCAATTCCTCCAGCGGTGCCGCTGTCAGCCCCAGCTCTTTCAAGGTTTTTTCAATCCAGTTGAACACATCCAGGTAATCCCAGCGCCGGGTGCGGGGGGAATAGCCACTGGAGAGCTGGTGCAGCCAGCCCAGCGCCGCGCCAAAGGCAAACACAATTTCATCCCCCAGGCTGGTTTCGCTAATTTGCACACCGGTCACGTGCTGGAACACGCAGGCGTAATATTCTCCCCAGGGTGTGGATTTTTCGATGAAATCGGCGCCGGATTTGGCAGGGATGGGTTGAAGGGCGGGATAGCCGCGGGCAAGCAGGTGGCGGATGAATGCCAGCTCCGCCTCGAGGTTGGTGCGGCATTTTTCGCAGGTCGGTGAACAGCGCAGGAAGCAGAGATCACCCTGCCGGCGGAAAGGGTAGATGGCGTTGGCGGAGATGCGGAAATTTTGGAAGAGGTCCAGCGAGGATTCGTCGTAGTCCCAGTTTTTCACCAGCATTTCAGCCAGGGAGGGGTTGTTGAACAGGTGACGGAGTTTCATCATGGTGGTTGGATGGATTATAGCAGGAGATTAAGCAAAAAAATTATGGGTTGGGTTTCGTTTATCCCACCATTGGGCAGCGCCCGGGGTGAATCACTCAACCCAACCTGCGAAGGAATTAATTCACAACCCAAAATCAGTGCTACAATTGGACAGCCTCTGGCAAATCACCTTTGGGGAGTTGGTTCACCTCATGCTTAAACGCTGGCAGTTCTGGCTCGGGCTGATCATCAGCATCTTATTCCTCTATATTGCCCTTCGCAACCTGCATTTGGCGGAGGTCTGGACGGCGCTGCAGGGCGCCAAATACTGGTGGCTGGTGCCCGGTGTGGCGGTGTATTTTGTGGGGGTGTGGGTGCGCACCTGGCGCTGGCACTACCTGCTGCGCCCGCTCAAGAAAATCCCCACCCGCACCATGTTCCCCATTGTCTGCATCGGCTACATGGGCAACAACATCTACCCGGCACGCGCCGGTGAGCTGTTGCGGGCGGTGATCCTCAAGCAGCGCGAGGGGGTTTCGGTTTCAGCGTCCCTTGCCACCATCATCGTCGAACGCATCTTTGACGGGGTGGTCATGCTGGGCTTTGTCTTCTTCAGCCTGCCCCAGCTGACCGGATTGGACAGCGCTTCGGGGTTTGTCGGCAGCATCCGCCAGCTTTCCATCATCGGTGCCGTCATTTTTGCAGTGGCGTTGATTGCCTTTCTACTGGCAGCCATGTTCCCGCAAAGTGCGGAAAAAATCGCCAACTGGTTCATCGACCGCCTCATCCCCGGACGATTCCGCGAGCCGGTGCGCAATTTCACCCTGCGCTTCATCGAAGGTCTTGAATCGCTGCGCTCACCGTTCGATGCCGTGATGATTCTCTTCACGACCATTCTCATCTGGCTGTTTGAAACCGGCAAGTACTGGTTCGTGATGCACGCTTTTCCCTTCGAGGTCAGTTTCTTTGCCCTCATGTTAATGAACGGGATTGTCAACCTGGCGACCACGCTGCCCTCGGCGCCCGGCTATATCGGCACCTTCGATGCCCCGGGCATTGCCGTGCTGACAGCTTACGGCGCGCCGCCGGAAGTTGCCGCCGGCTATACTCTGGTGCTGCATGGGGCGTTGTGGTTCCCCATCACACTGCTGGGAGCTTACTTCTACCTGCGCCAGCCGCTGCGCTGGGGCAGGGATTTACAAAAAATGAGCCGGGAGGAGCCTTCTGCGGATTCCCCGACATAAACAACAAGGAGACATCATGCGCATTGGCATCATTGGAGCAGGATTCAGCGGCATGTCCGCCGCCCACGATTTGATCAACGCCGGTCACCAGGTGACACTGCTGGAAGGTTCGGATCAGGTGGGTGGGCTGGCAAAGGGATTCAAGGAGCCGCACTGGGACTGGTCTGTGGAACAGTTTTATCATCACTGGTTTGCCTCGGATTCCGCCCTGCTGGGTTTGGTGCGTGAGCTGGGCTGGCAGGACGATGTCATCTATCCCCGCCCCAAGACGGTGGTGTATTACAAGGATGCCTTTTATCCTCTGGATTCCCCCCTGGCGGCACTTGCCTTTCCGGGCTTCACCCTGCCGGATATTGCCCGCTTTGGTTTTGTCACCGCCTGGCTGCGTTACCTGGCGGACTGGAAACCGCTGGAGGGGTACACTGCCCACGACTGGATGCGTAAATACTACGGGGAACAGCTTTACGAAACCCAATTCGAACCGCTACTGATTGGCAAATTTGGCAGGCATTACCAGGATGTCAATATGGCATGGTTCTGGGCGCGCTTCAAGGTGCGCACCACCCGCCTGGGCACCTTCCGCGGGGGATTCCAGGCATTTTGTGACCGTCTGGCGGATTCCCTGCGCGGGCGCGGGGTGGATTTGCGGTTGAATGCACCAATCCAGTCCATCCAGCCGCTGGCGGAGGGCGGGTTGGAAATCCGCCTGTCCAATGGCGCAGGTGAGAAATTTGACAAGGTGTTGTCCACCACCTCACCGGCGGTGATGGCTAAACTGGCACCCGACCTGCCCGGTCAGTATCTGCAGGGTCTGCTGGATCTCAAGAGCATGGGGGCGGTGGTGATGGTTCTGGCGCTCAAGCACCGGCTTTCCGAGCAGGGTTACTACTGGTACAACCTGCCCAAGTCGGCGGGTTATCCCTTCCTGGCGCTGGTGGAGCATACCAACTTCCTCTCGCCGGATTATTTTGGCGGCGATCATATCGTCTACTGCGGCGATTATCTTGACCTGGATCATGAAAATTTCCACCTCAGCCTGGAGGAATTGCAGCAGCGCTTCCTGCCCTCATTGGCGCGCATCAATCCAAAATTCACTCCCGACTGGGTGCGCAAATCATGGCTGTTCCGCTCCGCTTATGCCCAGCCGATCCCGCTGCTGAATCACTCGCGGAACATCCCACCGGTGCAGACTCCGCTGGAAGGACTGTATTTCGCCAGCATGAGCCAGATTTACCCCTACGACCGCGGCACCAATTTTGCCGTCAAGATGGGGCGTGACACTGCAGCAATGATGATGGCTGAATAAGGGGAAATTTTTACAAAAAATTTACACCATTTATAGGATTTCTTTACCTCCCGGCGCGAGAATCTGGTCTGTAAAACCAGGAATCCAAAAGGAGGATTCTCCTATGAAAAACAATCGAATTAAATTAATGAAATGGCTTCCCCTCCTGATCATCCCTCTGCTGGCAGCCGCCTGCACATTCAGCCTTCCGATCGACCTGCAGGCGAAAAGCAGTCCCACGGAAGCGCCTGCCGCCACGGAAATTGTCAGGGTGAGTTCCCCGCAAAACACCACCCAGATGGTGCTGGCAGGCAGCAATGACGAGGCAAACCTGATTGATCTTTATGCCCGCGCCAACCCGGCTGTGGTGCACCTGACTGTCTATGTCAACTATCGCAACCAGCTCATGGGTGAGGGGGTCGGCTCCGGTTTTGTCTATGATGAGCAGGGGCATATTGTCACCAATGCCCATGTGGTGCAGGATGCTGATGCGGTGGATGTGGTCTTCTCTGACAATACCATCCTGGAAGGGAAGGTGGTCGGCATGGATCTGAACAGCGACCTCGCGGTGGTGAAGATCGGCTCGCTGCCCGCGGGTGTGCAGCCATTGGCATTGGGTGATTCCGATCAGCTGGCGGTGGGTCAGACCGTGGTTGCCATCGGCAACCCCTACGGGCTGGATGGCACCCTGACGCGCGGCATCATCAGCTCTCTGGGGCGCACCATCTCCTCGCTGAGCAGTTTTTTAATTCCTGAAGCAATCCAGACCGATGCCGCCATCAATCCCGGCAACTCGGGTGGTCCGCTGTTGGATTTGAGCGGAAATGTGATTGGCGTCAACGCCCAGATCGAAACCGGCAGCAGTTTATCCACCAGCAACAGTGGTGTGGGCTTTGCCATCCCGGTGAATATTGTGAAGATGGTGGTGCCGGACCTGATTGCAACCGGTCAACACCAGTGGGCTTGGATGGGCGTCGCCGGTGGAACATTGAACACCTACCAGGTGCAGGCAATGAAACTGGATGTGAAGCAGGGTGCCTATCTATCGGAAATCATGGGCAACGGTCCGGCAGGCAAGGCGGGTCTGCATGGCAGCACCGGTACCCGGAACGTGAATGGACGTACGGTGGAGGTTGGCGGTGATGTGATCATTGCCGTGAACGGGCAGACGATCACCAGTTTTGATGATATCCTGCTGTACATCGGCTTGCATGCCAAGCCGGGGGATGTCATTACCTTCACCATCATCCGCAATGGAAAGACGATGGACGTGGATTTAATCCTGGAGACACGCCCGGACAACATCAATGGTTAGGCAATTCGTAATTGCAGAGCGCAGGCAACAGGAACCGCAAGGATTTTTGTTGCCTGTTTTTTTCTGCTTTCAACCTGTTCCCCTGTCACAAATCCGGAGAGGGTCCGGCGTAATGGGGGCGATCCCCAAAAGAAAAAGGCTGGCAGAAGTGCCAGCCTTTTTTCGTACATCAATTAATGATTAGGGGCGAGTCTTCACAGTTCCAGCGAGGATGTCAGCCTTGACCTGTTCAAGCTCGGTCTTCAGTTCCGCAGGGACAAGTGAGTCAAGATCATGGAAGGGGGCAAGTCCCACACCACCATTGGCGAGGGTACCGACCGTGGTGCCGCCCTTGAAGGTGCCTTCAACAACCATTTTGACAGCTTCCATGACGGTCACGTCCATGTTCTTCATGACGGAGGTCAGAACGATGCTGGCATAATCGGGGGAGGTCAGGTACCAGTCGGAGTCCACACCGATGATGTAGGCATTCCCGCGTTCCTTCACAGCGGCTGCAGTACCCAGACCCACAGGACCTGCAACGGGCATGATGATATCGGCGCCTTCGTCCAGCAGGGAGATGCCGAGTTCCTTGCCCTTGTCCGCATCGTCGAAGGTGTTGGAGAACAGACCCTTGTCGGGATCATTGATGTCCCAGCCGATCACTTTCACGTCGGTATTGTGCTTCTCGTTGTAATAAAGCACGCCGCGGGTGAAGCCATCCATGAAGATGGTCACGGTGGGGATGGCGAATCCGCCAAAGGTGCCGACCGTGCCGGTCTTGGTCACGCCGGCGGCTACATAACCAGCCAGGAAGGCAGCACCGTCGGTGTCAAAGACCTGTCCCAGGACGTTGGTGATAACCGGGTCGTAGGACACATCCACGATGGAAAATTTCTGGTCGGCGTTTGCTTCAGCGGAGGCTTTGGTGGCGTCGGACAGGAAGAAACCAACCGAGATGATGAGATCACATTTCTGCTCGAGGAATGTGTTAATGTTCTTCTCATAATCGGCAATTTCCTGCGATTCCAGATAGGAGCCTTCCACACCATACTTGCCCATGGCGTCCTGGACACCCTTCCATGCGGTGGCGTTGAAGGATTTGTCATCGATACCGCCAGTGTCAGTGACCTGGCAAACCTTGATTTTTGGGGCTTCGGTTGGCTTGGGTGTGCAAGCTGTGAGTACAAGCGAAGCCACGATCAAGATTGCGACAACGAACATAATCTTCTTGGACATACGATTTCTCCTCCTGAGAAAAGATGGGGAAAATGGACGAATCAGAAGGGGTTTCCCCTTCTGTGTCAATAAGTATACAACTGATACCCTTTGGATGCAAGGTTAATCAGGGATGATTTCACAGCCGGGATCCAATCATCCCGTCAAGGGACATATTTGCGGATTTGAATATCATCCACCATCCAGCCGGTGGGTCTTGTTTCGGGTTTCCTGGATATGGTCAGGCGGAAGCCGATCCATAGGTGCGGTTTTCCACAGTATGAATCCAGATTCAATATGGTTTCATGCCAGCGGTTGAAGAGATTTTCCGGAGGATCCAGTTCGATGGATGCGAAATCCTCCCCGGTTTCGGATACCAAAATTTTGATGGAATCCTCACCCGGGCGCAGATTGACCAGGTTCCACCAGCGCAACTCCGCCTGGATGCAGCCGCTCAGGTCATAAGGTCCGGTAATCATGCGTGCATCCAGGCTGGCAGGGGGAGATTGCCCGCAATCCGCATCCGAACCGGCTGCCCAGGCTCCCATCCTGTCCCCGTGGGGGTTACAATCCCCCACCGCCCAGGTGCCGGGTGTGTATGCGCCATGGAAAACCTGCCAGTTGTGATCCTGCGGGAAGCGACCCTCAAAATTTTCACTGAGGAGGCTGACCCAGCCGCCCGGGCTGGATGATGATGATCTGATCAGCACCGGCAGAAACAGCCGGCGGATTGCGTTCATGGGTACAACCGGCAGGCGGGCTGTGGCGGAACCACTCACATCCGGGTTGATGACTGTGACCGGGACAAAGCCATTCCCATAAGGAATATGGAAGGAGCCGGAACCATCCAGGTGCGCCAATCTTTGGCGCGGTTCCCCATTAAGGTTCTGGAACTGACCACCCGCCAGGATTCTTCCACGGGAATCTTCCAAAACCGCATTTACCTGTCCATCCGCGCCGATGCCGGGATTGAAGGTACCATCCAACGAGCCATTTTCATTCAGCCTGGCAAGGTTGTTGATGCCGCCCCCACCGATGGTCGTAAACCGCCCACCTGCCAGGACCCTGCCATCCGCCTGGAGCCACAGGGAGAGGACGGATTCACCTGAGCCGGTACCTTCGATAAACTGGTCCTCCACTACCGAACCGGCGTCGGTTAACAAGGCGATTCCAACCCGGCTTTCTCCATTGACCTGTGTAAAATCTCCGCCAATTAAAACGTTCCCGTTGGGCAGGCTGGACTGGATGGAGCGCACCGTGTCATCCGCAGCACTGCCGGGGTCAAAGGTGGTGTCCAATTGTCCGTCGGCATCCAGGCGGGCAATCCGGTTGCGGGATGTTTCACCTACCTGTGTGAATTCACCCCCAACCAGGATTTGACCATCCGGCTGCAGGTGAAGGGCATGAACGGGACCATTTAGAAGCTGATTGAAGGCGGGGTCCTTGCTTCCATTCGGTGTCAATGCCCAGATATGGGAGCGTATTTTTCCTCCCACGAGGATCCTGCCATCCGGCTGGACAATAATCTGCCAGACGGCAGGGTCATTCAATACGTACATTTCCACAGGTGGTACGAAACCTGCGTCCAGCGATCCATTGGGGTTTAACCGGACGATGTGATAGTACCAGTTTTTCCCATCGAAGTGGATAAAACTGCCGCCCACCAGGATTTTTCCATCGGGTTGCAATGCCAGCGCAGTGATGATGCCGTTCAGGACGGGTGTTGAAAATCCGGGATCAATTCCGCCGTCCGGATATAGACGGATGATGCGGGGAGCAAAAGTACCATTAACCACATTAAATTCCCCGCTGATGATCCATTTTCCATCCGGCTGTTCCACCATGGCGTGTATCGGTTTGTTGAAAACCGACGGGATGGAGTTGAAGGATGGCAAATCAATCCACAGGGTTCCGGGATTCTCCAGAACCGGGGTGCAGGGATAACCGTCCACCGTCACCAGGGTGTCGTCGTCATAACCGTTCCCGATGATGCGCAGGGGATTTGGCGGTTGATCCAGTATGATCCATGCCGGATCGAGCCTGATGATGGTGGGAGTTGCGCGACCGCTGATGGTGAAATCCAATGGATCTGTCTCCCCGCCGCCAGGCTCCGGCGATCTGACCTTGATTTGGACAATCCCCATATCGGTTAAATCCTCAGCCGGTATGTACGCCTGGATTTCGGTTGGATTGAGGTAATAGGTGAAACGGGGTTCGCCGCTCCAGAGCACCTGCGAGGTATGCACAAAGTTGTTCCCGCTAATTTTCAACCTGAAATCCGCAGATTTTCGTGGAATCGCAGCCGGGGAAAGGCTGGTGAGGGTGGGCGGGGGATTTTCCTGGACGGTGAAATCCACCGGATTGGAAATCCCACCGTCCGGTTCGAGGTTGAAAACTGTAAAATTCCGGCTGCCCGCGGATGCAAGCAGTGCCGGGGCAATCCAGGCGCGTAATGTCTCAGAATCGACAAATTCTGTCGGCAGGTCAATGTCATTCAGCCGCGCCACGGAGAAGGGCGTAAAATTCCTGCCGGTTGCGGCTGCAATCACCACCGGACCACCGGAGAGGGCAGTATCAGGTGCCAGATTAATAATTTGGGGGAGCGCCTGCAGCTGCAGACACTCCCCCAAATGGGGACAAGAACTGAACTCCAGCGTAGAGGCGCAGGTAACAAGGGCGGCAAACATGGCGACCGCCGCCGTCCAGTACCTGGCACGGTGGTTCATTTTTCCCTCCTGGTGAAAATCAAGAACACTCGATGGAATAATTATAGAATACAGTCAACAATTGAGGGGTTGAATCGGCGCATGAGTTTTTCATAACAGCTTCAGCCGGGATGAGGGATGCCAGGGCTGTTCACAAAGATTCAAGCTTCCATAATCTACCGCCGTTGGGTTCATTCATAATATAATTCCATCTGTAACATTCCCCCATTGGAAGGAATCCAGCCATGAAAATCATCTCTTTGCGCCCTGCTGATCCGGGGCGGGACTTTGGTCAGCTTGCCGCCTGGTTCACCATCCTGGAAGGTGAAACCAATACTGAAGAGAGTCTCAAGGGGTATTATGAACGTGAAAAACACCGGGTGCTGCGGACGATGGTGGCTGAGGACGGGCAGGGTGACCGGCTGGGCTTCACCTGGGTGGAACTCAACCGGGAGGATGTCCGGCGGTCATACTTCTATTTATATGTTAAGCCGGAGCAGCGTTGCCGGGGGGTGGGGGGCAGGCTGTATGGCGACCTGGAACAAGCCGCCCGGGAAGCCGGGGTGAATTGGATGCGCGTGGATGTCCTGGATACCGCACCCGAAGACCGGGCATTTGCGGAACGGCGCGGCTACACCGAATTTGGGCACCGCATCGCCATGTCGCTGGATCTGGCGGGATTTGACGACCGCCCCTATGAGGTGATCATCGAACACCTGAAGGCGGAGGGATTTCAGTTCACCTCGATGGAGGAACTGGGTGATACCGAGGAGGCTCAGCGCAGGCTTTATGCCCTCAACGATTCCACCTCGATGGATGAGCCGGGCACGGACGGCGGACATCCCTGGGATTCCTTTGAGGATTTTCAGAAGCGGGTCTGCCATTCCAGCTGGTACAAGCCCGGCGGGCAGTTTGTTGTCATTGACACCCACACCGGCGAGTGGGCGGCGATGAGCGCCATCACCCGGCTTGAGGGAAATGACTATGCCTACAACCTGCACACCGGTGTCAGCAGACCCTACCGTGGGCGCAAGCTGGCACAGGCGATCAAAATTCATGCCCTGCGCTACGCCCGGGATGTGCTGCAGGCGGTCAGTGTGCACACCCACCATCGTTCCGTCAACCTGCCGATGATTGCCATTGACCGCAAGCTGGGTTACGTCCAGACCCCGGGGATGTACCTGATGGAGAAGATGTTGGGATGATTTGATTCCATGGGGGGCTGCCGGAGATTATAAATCTCCGGGTTTTTGATCCTTGGGGTGAAAAATTACAGACAGGACTGCCTTTTTGGTGTCCGCGGCGCGATAATCAAAACGCATCAATGGTTTCATGGAACCAAACAGGATATTCTTACTTCACTTTATCCGGAATTAACTGGTAAAGGAGTACATCCCATGAAAACCCTATGGATTGGATTATTTCTTATTCCTGTTTTCCTGACCGGTTGTGCAACCCTGGGCATTTTGGCGACAGCCACTCCCGCCACCGAAGCCCCAACAACGGTCATCCACACCGATATTCCAACCGAGGTTATCACCGCGGTGCCCGTAACCGCCAAGCCTTCCATTCATTGGATTGCCTTTCTTGGCATTGACGGCAATATCCAGCTGATTAACCCTGATACCAGCGAACACCGGGCAGTCACCTCTAATGCCGCGGAATACTCGGCGGATATTCCCAATAAAGTGGTCAAATACCAATTTCCTGCCTGGTCTCCAGATGGGCGCTACCTTGCCTTTGAACGCGGGCTGGGCACTCCCATTTGGGGCGGGTATGAAAACACTTACTCCTTGATGGTGTTTGATGTTGCCAGCGGGGAAATCCGCACCCTTCTGGATGACCAGGCAATCGGCTGGGACTGGAAACCGGGCACACATCGGCTTGCTTTTGCCAAAGCCGCCGATCAAAATTATTTTACTGCCGGGCGGGGTGTGAATTCAGCGTATGCGACGGGCATCTGGACGGTGGATGCGGACACCGGGGAGATTACCGAGTTGGTGAAACCCGAAACCGGATATGCGCTGGTGAATCCGCAGTGGTCGCCTGACGGCAGGTATGTCAGCTTTACCGAACGGGTCTCCATGGATGGGCGCGGTCCCTTTGCCTATTATGATTTCACCACCAACACCTACTGGCGCTGGGGGGTTGCCATCGGAACAACAGCCTGGCTGCCGGATTCCAGCGGCATTTTGCATGACAACCTGAACTACATCCCCACCCTTGAGGAGCGCATCTTCCGGGTCAGCCTGGACCGGAGCGATGAAACCCAAATATCACCCGATATTCAGGATGGATATGGCTGGCATCCGCTTGTCTCACCGGATGGCAGCCAGGCGGCGTACCTTCAGGTCAAGGGTGGAGTATTTGGGCAAACCACGGTTGTTGTGCAGAGCCTGGCGGGAGGGAAGCGTTACGAGCTGGCTGTCTTTGACCAGTTATATGATTATGCGTGGGCGGCTGACAGCGCCAGTCTGCTGGTTTCCACCGGTAAAACTTCCGAAATAAAGGTGGTCCAATTGTATATCCTGGATGGCAGAATGCGGACCCTGGCGGACGGCTGGCAGGCAGCGATGCAGCCTTAACCGCCAACAGGCAGGATTTGTGAATGCCCGCCACTGATCATTTTGAGTGGTTGACTCCGGCACTCAAATTTATATAATAAAACAGGAAGGACTTCTCCCGGCAGAATTAAGGCTTGACAGAGGAGGTTTTCATGGACACCGGGGATATTGATTATCTCTATGAGAGGGGGATGGATTCCCTGAAAATAAATGATCTGGATGCGGCAATCCGGGATTTCGCCGGGATCATCCGCATCGATCCGGAAAATGTGGATGCCCATTTTCAACGCGGGGTTGCCTATGCCTTGAAATTTGATCATGAGGCTGCCATCCGCGATTTCAGCGTTGCCATCCGCCTGAATCCGCACAGTGCACACTTCTTCCAGGCGCGCGGCAACATGTATCAATTTGCTGGAAACCTGGATGCAGCCTTCGCTGATTTCAACGAGACCATCCGGCTGGACCCCGGAATTGCAGCCGCTTATGTCAGCCGGGGGAAAATTTATGCCCAGCGCCGGGAGCTGGATTCCGCCATCGTCGATCTGAGTGAAGCCATCCGGCTGGATCAGGCGAATGTGGAGGCATATGTCTGGAGGGGCAGTTCGTTCCTGGACCGGGGCGCCCTGGATGCCGCCATCCGCGACCTGGGTGAAGCCCTGCGGTTGGATCCTCATCAAATCACCGCCCGCACCCTGCGCGGCGTGGCATATCACCGCAAAAACATGCTGGCTGAAGCCCTGCAGGATTTTTCTGCTGCCATCAACCAGGATGTCACCTGCATCGACGCCTTTTATCATCGCGGGCAACTTTACTACCGGCGTTTCATGCAGTCCGCCAACCCGGCTGACCTGGAATGGGCAATTGCTGATTTCAGCGCGGTGATCCGCCTGAAACCGGATCTGGTGAAAGCCCATATCGCCCGGGGGATGGGATATTTTGAACAGCGGGATTTTCAATCAGCTGTGCGTGATTTCTCCGAAGCCATCCACCTGGAACCGGATAATGCCCGCCTGTACCGTTATCGCGGGGATGCCCATGGCGCATTGGGGGATCAGAATGCCGCCCGGCGGGATTATGCCGAGGTGGAATTGTTGGAACGGATGGGGAAAAAGTAGATCCCCCCTTCACCCACGCCGGATCTCAAAGGCTGGCGCCTGAGAGGGATTTCCTGTGGGGGTATTGACTTGCCTTTGGGATATGGCTAATATGATATGGAGGGGCTGAAACACTGATTTTCATTTCCCTGGAATTTTTTCGGGTACTCATCCGGGGAGCATTGTTGGTTTGGGACAGGTCAGGTTTGCGGGAAACTGGAGGCTGCCGTGAGGAGCAGCATGGATTATCTGGATTATTTCCTGTTGGGTACGGAAAAAGCTGCTGCGGGTGATTATACCGCCGCCATCGGATACTATACCGAAGCCCTCAAACTTGACCCGACTGATGTGGTCACACTCAATCTGCGCGGCGAGGTCTACCTGATGGCGGGCTTCCTGGACCTGGCGATCCGGGATTTTACAGAAGCCATCCATTGGGATCCGGAATTTGCGGAAGCTTACCATAACCGCAGCAATGCTTACGCCATGAAGGGACAACCAATGGAAGCCCGCGAGGATGCCGAAAAAGCCAGCCGCCTGACCTTGTCAGCCAGGCTGCCTCACCACTCACAGGAAGAGGATTGGGGGGATTGGGACGGTCTTTAATCGGCAGGGGAAAACAACGGTTTGTCAGCGTGTTAGCACGGCGCGCATCACAAATCGGTCCACGGCGCCGAAGCGGTACTTGTATTCCTCATCCCCGCGCATGAAGTCAAACTCGGAACGCTGGTTTTCATTTGCCCACTGCAGCAAATAACCCAGCAGCACCCAGCCGGGGGAAAATTCCATAAAGCTGCGGTCGAGCCCGGAGTTGTAAACCCAGATGCGGTTGAGGTAGTCAAAACTGAGGTAGGCGGCGGCTTTCCTGCCGTCAATTTCCAGGAAGGCAAGGTGCAGGCAGCCCTCGCGGTGGGCACAGCGCAGTGTCAGACGCATATGCTCGCGCATGGCGGGGGTGAGAAAGGCGGCTTTTTCAGGGTCCTGCTCCATCAGCGCCATAAATTCGTCAATTCCACGCTCCAACCCGGCGGAGTCCTCCACCAGATACCAGCGTGAGGGCAGACCGGATTCCTCCAGGCGGCGCATTTTGCGGCGGATTTCGTGGCGTTGTTTTTTATCAATGCCGGCGAGGTAGGCATCCCAGTCGCCGGGTAGGGGGATGTAGGGGGCGTGCTGCAGGCGTTCCACTTGAATCTGCCAGCCCAGCCGGGCAGCAGCGGATTCCAACACCGGGAGGGTGGGGGAATCCTCCAGCAGGTTGTAGAGATCCAGCGATTTCCAGCCGGGGATGGATTCGACCAGGAAGGGCAGCAAACCATCCACGAAGTTCGTCAGATCTGCAGGACGGGCAAGCAGGTCGAGGTAATCCGAAATTTCAATGCTGCCCAGCAGCATCAGGCGCGGCGGGTTGTGTTGATGGTCAAGGAAAAGCGGACAAATGCCCGCCAACCGGTCGCCATCCCGGGCGGTGACGATAGCGGCATCGATTTGCTGCCATTCCCCCCCGCCGCAGGTCAGCGTCCAGGTGGAGAGATACTCATGGCGCAGAAACGGCACATGGGAGGGCGTTTCATCCAGCAGGGCGTTCCATTCCCCCTGCAGTTCCTGCGGAAAGGTCGTGTGAAGAGTGTATTCCATGATGAGTGAAATTATACCGCGCCAGGGGGGATGGATGAAAAGAATTAAATAATGCAATCACGAAATGAGCAGTTTCATCCCCTCACTCGATCACTACCTGGCTCAAATCATCCTTGGATTCGGGATAGTGCATGTCCAGCTTCTTGAGGGCGTTCACCAGGATGGTTGAGATCGCCAGGTCCCGGTACCACTTGCGGTTGGCGGGGATGGCATACCAGGGCGCCCAGGGTGTGCTGGTCTTGTTGAGTACATCCTCGTATGCCAGCATGTACTGATCCCACAGTTTGCGCTCGTCCAGGTCGCCCAGACTGAACTTCCAGTGCTTGTCCGGCTCATCCAGGCGGGCTTGCAGGCGCTGCCTTTGCTCATCATTGCTGATATGCAGGAAAAACTTGAGGATGATGGTGCCTTCGTTCACCAGCAGGCGCTCAAACTCATTGATGTGGTCGTAGCGTTTCTTCCACACCTTTGCCGGTACCAGTTCGTGAACCCGCACCACCAGCACATCCTCGTAATGGCTGCGGTTGAAAATCACCATTTCGCCCCGACCGGGGGTCAGCTTGTGAATCCGCCACAGGTAGTCATGATCCAGCTCCTCCAGTGTGGGCACCTTGAAGCTTGCCACGCGCACCCCCTGGGGATTGACGCCTTCAAACACCCGCCGGATGACGCCATCCTTGCCGCCGGTATCCATCGCCTGCAGGACGATCAACACCTTGTGCCTGTGTTCAGCGTAGAGCAGTTCCTGCAGCTCCTCAAGCCTGTTGTTCAGCTTGAGCAGTTCCTGCTGGGCTTTATCCTTGTCGCCGTCAAAGGCGGAGCGATCCGCGGGATCGAGTTTTGCCAGTTTGATTTTTTCCTTGGATTGAACACGATAGCGTTCCATGGGCACCTCCTGTTTCCATCCATTAATTGTAGCGTCTCCTTAAAAAATCGGTTGTGACTTTTGCCCTGGGTCTGCTACAATTTCAACATGGAAACATTGAATACCCTATTCTGGAAGAATCTGGAACTGCTGGCAGACGGATCCACCCTGGTGGTGGACCGCCCGCAAGGCTCCGTCCACCCGCGCCACCCGGAATGCATCTACCCCCATGATTATGGCTACCTGGAGGAAATTCTCTCCTCGGATGGAGCGGGGTTGGATGTGTGGCTTGGCAGCCTGACCGACCGCCGTCTGACCGGCATCCTCTGCACGGTGGACATGTTAAAGCGTGATGTGGAGATCAAACTGCTGCTGGGCTGCACCCCCGCCGAGATGGATGAAATTTGCCGGCATCAGAACCAGGGCTTCATGTCGGCTGTCCTGTTGCCACGACCGGTTGAGTTGGAATGATGATGCCCGGAACCATTATTATCCTCAACGGCACCTCCAGTTCAGGCAAGACCAGCCTGGTGAAAGCCATGCAAACCCTGCTGCCGGAGCCTTATCTGGACGCCGGTATCGACCATTTCATCTGGATGCTGCCCAAACGCTACCTCGACCGCCCGTTGTGGGATGATGTGCTGGGTCTGGCAACCGGAGCTGGTGCAACCGGTCAGTTGTTGGTGACCAGCATGCATCATGCCATTGTTGAACTTTCCCGGAACGGCTGCAACGTGGTGGCTGACCACGTGCTGGTGGAACCGGCATGGGTGGCGGAGTGCGCCCGGCTGTTCCACGACCTGCCCGCCTGGCTGATCGGGGTGCGCTGTCCCCTGGCGGTGCTGGAAGAACGTGAGCGCTCCCGCAAGGACCGCACATTGGGACAGGCACGGGCGCAGGTACCTCTGGTGCATGCCCATGGCATCTATGACCTGGAGGTGGACACTTCGGTGTATTCACCGGAGGAATGCGCCCGCCGGATCCAGCTGAAGATCGAATCCGGTGACAAGCCGGCGGCATTCCACCGGTTGTGGGAATCCTTAAATACATAAGGAAGCTCTCACCTTCCTCCGGTATAATTGGTTCGTTTAGAACAACAATAAAATTTTTTGGAGGTAGTCGTGCCGCTTCAAATTGTCCTTGGAACCCAGTGGGGGGATGAAGGCAAGGGTCGTGTGGTGGATATGCTTGCCGCCCGGGCGCAGATTGTGGCGCGGTTTAACGGGGGCGATAATGCCGGTCATTCGGTGACCGTGGGGAATCAGTTATTCAAACTGCATCTCATCCCCTCCGGCATCATCCATCCGCACACGAAATCAGTGATGGGCTGCGGCATGGTCATCAATCCCCTCACTTTGAAGACCGAGGCGGAAACCCTGTGCCAGGCGGGTGTGGAGGTATCGGCGGAACGGTTGTTCATCTCACATGCCGCCCATCTCATCACACCTGCCCACCTGGCAATCGACCAGGCACTGGAGCAGGAGCGCCGCGGGGATGCCATTGGCACCACCGGACGCGGCATCGGTCCGGCATACACCGATAAAACCGCCCGGCGCGGCTTGCGCGCCGGGGATATCCTCGATTGGAAAAATTTCCAAAAATTATTGAATGATCACCTGCAAAGTGCCAGCCTGACTTTACAAAAACTATACGACCTGCCCCCGCTGGATATTCCCGCCCTGGCGGAACCCTGGCTGGAGGCTGCCGCCCTGCTAAAACCATGCATCACCGACACCGGTTTGATGCTCCACCACGCCCTGGCGGAGGGGCTGACCATTCTGGCTGAAGCCGCCCAGGGTGTGCTGCTCGACCTGGACCATGGGACCTATCCATACGTGACCAGTTCCACCACCACTGCTGCCGGAGCACTCTCCGGGCTGGGTCTGGGCATCCGCCCGGTGGAATCTGTGATCGGGGTGGCAAAAGCCTTTCAAACCCGGGTCGGTTCCGGTCCCTTCCCGACTGAACTTCACGGTGCGGCAGCCGGCAGGCTGCGCGGTACCGGCTCGCAGCCCTGGGATGAGTATGGCACCACCACCGGCAGACCCCGCCGGGTGGGCTGGCTGGATGGCGTCCTGCTGCGCTACGCCAGCCGGGTTTGCGGTTTGACTGGAATTGTCCTCACCAAGCTGGATGTCCTCACCGGCTTGCCGTCCATTCCGCTCTGCACGGCATACGCGAGCGGTGATCAAATCCTGGACGAACCTCCATTGGGTCTTTCCAGACTGGTGGAAATGCAGCCTGTATATGAAAAACAACCCGGCTGGACGGAGGATATCTCCAAAGCCCGGCGCTGGGACGATCTGCCCGCTGCAGCCCAGGCGTACATCCGCCGGGTGGAACAGATTGGCGGCGTGCCGGTACTGCAAGTTTCGGTGGGACCTGAACGCGACCAGATGGTGGTGGTTCCGGGATGAAGCATTTTTTCCTGGCGGTGCTGCTGCTTTCGGCGCTGGTCCTGAGTGGATGCACGCCTGAAACCGTCCCGCTGGAGCCGACTCCCACACCATCCCTGGAACCCACCCGCACCGCCACCATTGAGTGGTTCCCTGCCACGCCGACATCCACGCGCATCCCCACACAGGCATTCACCCCCACACCCGAACTGCCCATGGGGTTGGGCGGGGTGTTGCTGCAGGATGACTTTACCGGTGAGTCCTTCTGGCAGACGGGGGTGACCAACGCCGGTAACATCTTGTTGGGTGAGGGAACCCTGAATCTCTCGGTACAGCAGCCGCGTTCCTCCCTCACCAGCCTGCGCTCGGTGCCCGAGGTCGGGGATTTTTATCTGCAGATTACAGCATCACCCGGCTTGTGTGCCCCGGGTGATCAGTATGGGATTTATTTCCGAGCAGTCTCACCCTGGAACGGCTACCGCCTGTTGGCGGACTGTGCCGGTCAGGTAAGGCTGGAGCGCATCAAGGACAGTGCTGTCATCCTGATCCAGGACTGGACACCGCTGGTGGGCTTGCAGCCGCTGGATTTCTTCCACCTACAGCTGGGAATTTGGGCAGCGGGGACTGACATCCGCCTGTATGCCCGGGATATTTTACAATTCACAGCCCATGACCCGGTGTTCACGTCAGGCAGGGTGGGGGTATTTGCCCGGGCAGGCGGGGAAACGGGTGTGTCCGTCAGCTTTACCCATCTGGTGGTCACGGAAGTGGATCGCAGCGTCATCCCGCCCACCCCGACAGTCACACCGGCGGAGTAGGACTGGGGATTGTCAACCACAATTCAGAAGGATCAGCTTTTACCTGGAGTGATTAAAACAGGTCGGCAGGCATGCTACACCTGCTGCACGCAACCATTGCCCGGTTTTTTTGATTAAATTCCCCACCAGCTGCAGGGGCACGCACCGGGCATGCCCCTGCAAGGACCAGCTCTCTTTTTCCGGGGACTATTTTATTACGCACGGGAGCTTTAGGCAGCAGCAGGGTGTGCCATTGCCATGCGGTACGCCCGCCGATATGCGGTAACCGCCGCCGCTGACCGTCTCCTGCACCACCCAGTCACTGCCTGCCCACTGGTAGCCTGTGCCGGCCGAGACCGGGCTGCTGTGCACCAGCCCGCCCGCCAGCAACACGCACACCAGCACCGCCAATACGATGATCCAGATGCGCGGTTTCATGGCTGCTCCTTTTCCGGCGAGACGTACGGCTCGGTTCGCACGCCCTCATAACCAGCACGCGGCGCCACCACGCGGTAATCGAAGGCGCACGCTGCCGGTTTCCCGTCCAGTGTCACCCCTTTCACCGTGAAACCCGCTGGCGTTTTGGCGCTGACGTAGAGCAGCACCGGCTGGTCGCTGATGGCGGTCACGAACACCTGATAATCGGCGGTCAGCATTGCCGCCTGGGCGTAGACGGCATCGAAAGCGATGAACATTTCGCCGCCCCCGCCCAGCGCCGCTGAGCCCACGTCCTCCAGCCATACTCCCGTGCCCATCACGGAGTACATCAACCGCTGACCCTGATCCGTAGTTTGCATCACGGACGCCTGGCTGCCCAATGCCACCACATCGCCGCTCGGTTCCATAATGGTCCAGAGAGCGTAATCGTCCCCCCTCAGTATCTCGAAGGAACTGTAGGGGGTGTTGTTGTCATTGTCGAGGTCGATGTACATATCGTCATTGGTGTAGAGATCCATAGCGCTGCCTGTCGCAAAGATCTCGCCCAAGATCCCTTGCAACAGGATGTCACCCTTTAAATCCAACAACGAATTATCATTTCCCCAGGCGAAAACACCAAAGCCGTTGGCACTGCGCCCGGTGACACCGTAGCCTGAACCGGTGGAAAGATTGTTGCCGTACACTCCGCTCATGTTGTCTGTGGAGCTCTCACCCACCACACCATCCGCCCCCCAGCCATACACGCCGCGCCCATCGCTGTAGCCCGCCACGCCCGGTCCTCCACCATAACCACTTCCATATACGCCCGGACCCGTTGAATAATTTACACCATACACTCCGGCATAATTGGAAATCGGCGAGTAGTTCTCGCCGCGGATACCGTCTCCTGTACCGTAATTTGTCACACTCAGACCGAATGATGATGAAGTACCAGTCCAATTTTCCAGCATGTGATCATGTGCACAGGTGGCAGCCACCGCCGGGTTGTTGCCCTGAGGTGCAGGGCTGATCTGCTGGCGCGGCGTCAAGGTTACCATGTCCACGTCCGCCGGTCCGCGCACACCCAATTCCAGCCAGCGGGTCGCCCCTCCCAGCATTTCCTTCGGCAGCGGGTTGATGCTGCCCAGCACCACCGCGAACGCTCCTCCGGTCACGGTCACATCCTTGTGCATCTCCATCCAAAGTGCATCCCCCCCTTCCGCTTCTGCATACAGGCTGAATTGCAGCGTGTACGCCCCGTCAGACACCGCATCGCCCGCATCAGTTGTTAACTTTCCGGTGTAGGGCACGGTCACCCCACCCATGTTTTGCGCCGCGGCACCACCGGGTCTGAACATCAGAGTCGCAGCCAGCAATATGACCACCGCCAGACCCACCAACCACCATCGCTTTGTATTCATTTGTTCCTCCAGATGCCTTAAACAATAAATGGCTTCATTCCCTCCCCCAATGTGATTGTACGTCGCAGAAGTGGTGATTTCAACTCCCCGTTTTCAGTCTTTAAGTTGTTCCCGGTTGAGTCCAACCGCGTGGCAGTTTCCGGGGAACACTTTTATGGTCATGAATTAAAAATGCTGATCATGCTGGAGTCCCCCAAATTTTTGAACATTCTTCTTTATTCATCAATCATCCAGAACCCCGATCATCGACCAGGGACCGGTGATGGTGATTTTCACCCGGCGGATTTGACCCCGCAGGTTCTCATCCGTTTCCACGAAGACCAGCTTGTTGGTGGGCGTGCGACCCCGCCAGCGGTTTTTGACTTTCGTCTCAAACAGCACCTCCACGGTTTTGCCCAGGTGGCTGGCGTGGATTTCGCTGACAATCCCCTCCTGCAGTTCCTCCAGGACGCGGAAACGGCGCATCTTCTCGGCGGGGGGGACATCGTCCTCCATCCGCCGGGCGGATACGGTGCCCTCGCGGGGGGAATAGCGCGCCAGGTGTGCCACATCCAGCTTCAAATCCGCCAGTAATTGACGGGTCTGTTCAAATTGTTCGCCAGTTTCGCCGGGAAAGCCGACGATGATATCCGTGGCAATTGAAACGCCGGGAATACGCCGGCGCAGCTCCGCCACCAGCCGGCGGTAATCGGCATTGGTGTAACCGCGCCGCATGTTCTGAAGCACGGTGTCATCCCCCGCCTGGATGGGCACCTCGATATGCGGCATCACCTTGGGTTCGTTTGCCACGCAGTCCATCAACTCTTCGGTCATCCAGTTGGGATGCGAGGTGAGGAAGCGGATGCGCTGGATGCCCTCCACCTCCGCAATCTGGCGCATCAAGGCCGCCAGGGTGGGATAGGAAGATTCATCCCTGCCGTAACGATCCACGATCTGCCCCAGCAACGTCACCTCGCGCACGCCCTGCGCCATGTTGTTGCAGACGACGCGGAACATGCCGGCTGCCGCATCCTCGATCGACAGCCCCATCGGCTCGGCGATGTGGCGACGGATCGCCTCGCGCGACGCGTCGACCGACAGGCGCATGCGCCCGCCTGCGAAGTAGTCGGGGTCGAGATAGCCCAGCACCAGGTTCGCGT
>ERZ1026800.686-NODE-686-length-26793-cov-3.704943_pt1 | contig 26793 bp, 21 predicted proteins | sample MGYA00520873_ERZ1026800 | MGnify/ENA primary metagenome ERZ1026800 (study PRJEB33270, sample SAMEA104284475) | anaerobic digester metagenome | biome: Anaerobic digester microbiome; feature: mesophilic sludge digester; material: Anaerobic digester biomass | place...
CGGGGCGGCGATGACATCAACGCGCTCGAAGGCGCGGCGGAAGTCGTCGGCGATGAGCGCCCGCGCCCGCAGCGCTCGGCCGTAGTACTCATCGTAGTAGCCGGCGCTGAGGGCGTAGGTTCCCAGCATGATGCGCCGCTTGACCTCCGGGCCAAACAGCGCCCGCGTCCGGCTGACCGTGTCGCTGAGGTCGGCCCCGGCGACGCGCGGGCCGAAGCGTGTGCCGTCATAGCGGGCCAGGTTGGCGCTGGCCTCGGCCGGGGCGATGAGGTAGTAGGCAGGCAGACCATACTGAGTGTGGGGCAGGCTGATCTCGACGATCTCCGCACCCAGGGCGGCCAACTGCTCGATGGCGGCGCGCACGGCAGCTTCGACCCGGTTCAACAGACCTTCGGTTATTTCAGGTCCGGTGATATAGGTTTTGGCAACCGAATCCACAGCGGTACTCATTGACCAGTTGTTATGACCGGTGGCAACGATGAGGTTAACCCGTTCCAACATTCCATTGGGTTGAGCCCAGTAGTGATGGATGAGTGTACCGCGTGGAGCTTCAATGACACCAACGCCTTCACCGCGGAACTCATGCCGTGTATTTAGGATCTCTGTGGAAAGAATATCAGGATCCTGCAGTAATATACCCACACGTTCAGCAGCATACAGAGCTTCGATAAGTCGGGCATAGTGGAACAACAGGGTGTTTTCCACAGGTTTGCCGTTGTTGAGGGCTTTCCATTCTTTATGTTCCGCGCCTGCAAGCGGTGTTTCAATGAGGTCAGATGTATTTAGCCGACCCAAAGGTCCCACGCGGTAAACGCCCTGGGGATATCCCATTTTCTTGTAATACGGGAATTTAAGATATGACCAGTCTTCCACATGTTCCGCGATATAGTCCAGGTAGTGGCGACCATCGAATAATTCCAGTTGTTTACCCTGGCGATCCAATAAGCGCAGGTTACCGTCGAACAACTCGAGACCATTTTTCGGTGTCACCATTCCCAAATAACCGGATTGAAGGACAGCAAACTTGTTAATATCCTCCATGTTGGCGGCAGCCCAATCCTTGATGATCTGCAGACCAACCTGAATGGTCGCGATGGAAGTATCCAGATCGGCGAGGATTGTATCGCGTTCTGCGGCGGAAAGGGCTTTGTTGACACCACCCGGCACGGCGAAGACGGGATGTACCCGGCGACCACCCAGGATGCGGATGATTTCCTGTCCCCATTTGCGGAGATTGACAGCCTTCAGGGCGAGTTCGGGGTTGGCGCCAAGCAGACCAATCACATTGCGGATGGCAGGATCGGCATCAAATCCCAACAACAGGTCCGGTCCGGCAAGTTCAAAGAAATGCATGCCGTGGCTCTGGATCACCTGTCCCATGTGGAGTAAATCGCGCAGGAGATTGGCAGGACGGGGGGGAGGGCATCCGTATAAGTCATCCGTGGCTTTTGCTGAAGCCAGGTGATGGCTAACAGGACAAATACCACAAATCCGGGGGGTAATTAATGGCATTTCAAATGCCATGCGACCTTCACAAAACTTCTCAAAGCCGCGGAATTCATTGATATGCAAATAGGCATGGTCAACTTTACCGGCATCATTCATCCGGATGGTGATTTTCGCATGCCCTTCAATGCGAGTTACGGGTTCAATTGTAATTTTTTGTGCAACCATTATTTCCCTCCCATTAATGCCAATGGAGTAAGTCGTCTTTTAATTCAGGAATACGTCCCTGCGCCAGCTCACTCAGGACATAGAAGATGGTATCCGCACTGGGTGGGCAGCCAGGTACAAAAACGTCCACCGGGACCACTTCATTAAGCGAACGGACACGGGTTGGTTTGCCTAATTCTTCATCTGAGGGGATTTTGCCATTGCAATCCGTGCTTTCAGTTTCCACATATGCACGGCGGAGTGATTCCTCCAGGGTGAAAAAATTCCGCAAAGCGGGAACACCGCCGAATACAGCGCAATCTCCAAGTGCGACCAGGATTTTACTGCGGCTGCGCATTCGATGAGCAACTTCTTCATTGCTGGTGTTATTAACCCCACCTTCCAGGATGCCAACTGTCACTCCATCCTCGTCGGGTTTCTTCAAATCGGTGATGGGTGTAGACCGGATATCGGCAACTTCTGCAATCGTGGCAATTCGTTCGTCAATATCCAGGAGCGACATATGGCAACCGGCACAACCTGCCAGCCAATCTGTTGAAACTTTTGGTTTCGTCATTTTTGAACTCCTTGAGATCCTTCTTTACCAGTAATCAATTATTCCGAGATAATCTCGACAACAGAAGTGCGGCTCGCCAGTGCCTGGCGCCATTCTTCGTTGACGTGAATGTTCAGAAGTTTTGCCATTTCACGATATGTCTCAACAGCGGACTGGATGCCTTCGTCAGACTTTCGGGACGGGGATGCTTTTTGCACAAGTCCATCCAGGTTGATGAAATGACCTTCCTGTTCCATCCAATTTTCGACTGGAAGAACGACATCCGCCATGGCAGTCAATTGGGAGGCATTGCTGCTCTGGACAATCAGGCAGGGTACACCTTCCATACGGCGGGTAAAGCGTTGGGATATATCTTCATCTGCGCAAGCGATGAACACAACAGCCTGACCCTCGGTACGGAGAGGCTGATCCAGGTGATATTGGGATGCCACCAGGCTGTTTGCTTCACCCTTGAGACTGATTAATTCGGCTCCAGTAACTGTTGCCAGGTTGAGGACTGCCTTCAGTGTTTCCGACTGGGTTACACCCTTGCCAATGACGAAGACCGGATGTTCAGCTGCTGCAAGCAGGCGGGCAGCTTCCAGAATATCATCGGCAGCAATTCCAACTTTGGCAGCGATGGATTCGAGAATATTTTCCGCAACCTTAATTTCCTTCTTCGCAAGACCCAATTGCACAACACCAGCAGTAAGGGCATGCAGGAACTCAGCTTCCAAATTGGTTGCAGGTTTGAAGTAGAAGTCAGCCTGATCGCCAAGCGCGTTTTCAGTGTGATCCACAACGACCAGAGAGGTACCCAATGGAAGTGCGCGCTTGATCAGGAAACCCACCACCTGATGATTTTTTACCAGATCAGCGCCCATGACGAATACGGAATCCGCCTGGTTCAGCTTGTCTACACGGGTTTCATAGGCAGTGCCCATTTCATCTGCCAGTCTGGCATTGATTGCAGTAGCCTGTCCTTCTTCGAGGCTTGTCACTGAATTTCCATGCAGACCATCCACAAAAATCTGCTTGAACAAATGAAGGGCTTCTGCAGGCAGCTTGGTTGAAGCCGCTGCAGCAATCTTTCCATTGGCTTTTTTCAGCTGATCGACAACTGTTTTAATTGCCTCGTCCCAAGTTGCTGCTTTCAGGGCGCCATATCTGCGGATGAGTGGGGTATGAATGCGTTCCGGGGTTTCAGCGACTGGTTTGAAGCGACCAATTTCGCATAAAAGACCTTCTCCGGCGGGGGCACCCCAAATTCCACCGATCTTAACGAGGTTGTTATTACGGGTCCAAACACTCATGCCGCAACCAACACTGCAACCTGTGCAGATGGTGTCAATTTTTTCAATATTTTCTTCATGACCCTTATAGGCACTCCAGCGGTCAATCAGGGCACCGGTTGGGCAAACCTGAAGGCAAACACCGCAGGAAATGCAGGAGCTGGAACCCAGGGGTGTACCCAGGTCGGCGACCAGAACTGAGCGAGCGCCGCGTTCTTCGAATCCGAGGGTGAAATTACCCACCAGTTCACCGCAGGCGCGGACACACCGGCGGCAGAGGATGCAGCGGTTGTTATCCAGAACAAAATATGGATGGGAGGCATCCACTGGATAAGGCTGCCAATTGGGTTGCAGCTGCCAATGGGTCATTTCTTCGGCGTATGCTGCATTTTGTAATTCGCAATCGCCTCCGCTGACCTGGCAGAACGGGCAAAAATGATTGCGTTCACTGAAGATCAGGGTGAGGACAAACTTGCGGGCTGCTTTCACTCGATCCGTTGCTGTCTTCACCACCATGTTGTTGGATACCGGCAGCGTACATGAAGGTTGGAGGGTGCGGGCACCTTCCACTTCCACCAAACAAAGCCGGCATCCACCGTAAGGCTTCAGTTCGGTATGATCGCATAAAGTGGGAATATGAATATCAGCGGAACGAGCGGCTTGCAGGACAGTCGTTCCTTCTGGAACAGAAAGGGTCTTTCCGTCGATTGTGATATTGACCATGATCAACATTCTCCTTGGCAGTTCGTTAGGGATGGGGCTGCCTGAACATTAAATTCTTCGACCGCTCATCGGACAGATGCCGGTTGGGCAGACTTTTAGACGAATATGAGCTTCCACTTCCGCACGGAAGTAATTGAGAATATCCTTAATGGGAGTGCCGGCAGTTTGACCCAATCCACAATTGGATAACTGGTACAGGTTGTCACTGATTTCCAGCAAATCATCCAGGTCTTGTAGAGTACCGGTTCCTTCAGAGATATTGGTAAGAGTATCAAACGCACGTTGGTTTCCGATGCGGCAGGGATTGCATTTGCCGCATGACTCTTTGCGGAAGAAGTTGAGTAGGACGCGCGCAAGATCAACGACACAGGTTTCTTCATTGCATATCAACAGGGCACCGGAGCCCAGCGCTACTCCGGCAAGATTGAAAGAATCAAAATCCATGGGCGTATCCTGAATGGAAGCAGGAATGATGGAACCGCTTGAGCCGCCGGTTTGAGCCAACTTGAATGATGCGTTATCCTTCATTCCTTTGCCATAAATGGCTATCACTTCACGTAAGGTGATGCCCATGGGCACTTCAATCAAGCCTGTGACATTTACATTTCCAAGAATTGTATAAACCTTGGTGCCCGGGCTGCTGGGAGTGCCAAAACTCCGGTACCATGCTGGACCATTACGAATTATTGGAGAAATGTTTGCCAGTGTTTCCACGTTGTTAACCAGAGTGGGCTTGCCCCACAATCCATGTGTGGTGGGGTAAGGAGGTCTGGCGCGCGGTTCTCCCCGTTTTCCTTCAATGGATTCGATGAGGGCTGTCTCTTCTCCACAGATGTACGCACCGGCGCCGGAGTGAATATGCAATTCAAAATTGAAGGGTGTGCCAAAGATATTATTTCCGAGGAAACCCATCTGTCTGGCTTGTTCAATGGCATTTCTCAGCCGTTCCTGAGCCAGGTAATATTCACCCCGAACATAGATGTAGCCTTCATCAGCGCCAACAGCATAAGCTGCAATTGTCATTGCTTCCACAATGCTGTGTGGATCGCCTTCCAGAATTAACCGATCCTTGAATGTTCCCGGTTCGCTTTCATCCGCATTACAGATGACATATTTTTTATCACCTTTTGTGCGGGCGACGAAACCCCACTTGACTCCGGTGGGGAAACCGGCTCCACCACGTCCACGGAGACCTGATTTCTCAATCTCACCAATGACTTCAGCGGGCGTCAAGGATGTCAGGGCTTTACCGAGAGCCTGGTAGCCATCATGAATAATATATTCGTCAATACTTGTGGGATCAATGACGCCGGCGCGCTCCAACACAATGCGCTGTTCGGCTGGGAGGGTGCCCTTGCGGGCACTGAGCCAGGCAATCCGTCCGCTTAATTCACGAAGGGATGCCTGAAGACGGGAAGCAACTCTGCCTTTGTATAAATGTTCTTCCACCAGAAAATGGACATCATCGGGTGTAACCGGACCATAGATGATGGCTTCCGGATACACAATGACCAGCGGAACAACATCATGACGACCCACATCACCAATCATACTGACAGAGATTTCATCCTGCAAACCAAAGGCGTTTATTTCGTGCTGCAATTGGTGAAATACCGCTTGAGCGCCGCTTTCCATGCTCTTCGGATCGCTGGAGACTAAAACCATTGACCGGATTGCTTTCATAATTGGCTCCTCTTAGCGATATCGTGCAAGGATTTCTGGAATTTGATGGGGCGTAACATTGCCGTAGATGTCCTCGTCAATGATGATGACCGGACCTACCGCGCAGATGCCCAGGCAGCTTGTTTTGATGAGTGTCCATTTACCATCTGCGCTGGTTTCATCTTCTTTCAGATCCAGATGTTCTTTTAAAGACAGCCAGACTTCGCGCCCGCCAACAACATGACAGGGGGCGCTTTCGCAGAATTGAATGACATGGCGTCCGCGTGGTTTCGTGGAAAGCATGTGATAAAAACTCGCCACAGAAAAAAGCTGGCTTTTTGGAACTTTGAGGAGCCGGCTGATTTCATCGAGAGCCTGGGCTGGTAAATAGCCCAATTCCCGATTTACATCATTCAGGATGGGAATCAGATCATCCCTCGTTGTCCCATGCCGCTGTACAGCTGAACGGACCGCTTCCAACACAACTTTTCCATCTTTGTATTCAATGCTCATAGGGTCCCTCCTGGTTATACGGATCCCAATTAAAAATACATCCGTTCCGTACGGATGTTAAACAACAATGACGGCATTGAAATTACACACCTGCTGGCAAATCCCGCAACGGATGCAGATATCAGGATCAATACTATGTACCTGACGACGTTCGCCAGAGATGGCATTCACAGGGCAGTTTCTGGCACAAACAGTACAACCGGTGCAAGCATCCGGTCGGATTTCATAACGGATCAATGCTCGGCAAACTTTCGCCGGGCAGCGTTTCTCATAAATATGGGCTTCATATTCATCCCGGAAGTATTTCAACGTGCTTTCCACCGGGTTGGGAGCGCCCTGTCCCAGACCGCAAAGGCTGGCGGATTTAATCTCACGGCAAAGCATTTCCAAGGTTTCAATGTCGCCATCCCGACCTTCGCCATTGCATATCCGTTCCAGAATATCCAAAATGCGGCGGGTGCCCACCCGGCAGGGGGTGCACTTGCCGCAGCTTTCATCCTGGGTGAATTCCATGAAGAAGCGGGCGATGTCAACCATGCAGGTTTCTTCGTCCATGACAACCATGCCACCGGACCCCATGATGGAGCCGACCTGGGCGAGTGATTCATAATCAACGGGCATATCCAGGTATTGGGAAGGGATACAACCACCCATCGGACCACCTGTTTGAACGGCTTTGAAACCCTTATCGTCCTTAATTCCGCCGCCGACATCGTAAACAATTTCCCGCAGGGTGATACCCAGGGGAACTTCAATTAAACCGGTGTGTTTAACGTCACCGGCGAGGGCAAAAGTCTTGGTGCCCTTGCTTTTTTCAGTTCCCATCGAAGCAAACCAATCCGCTCCCCTGAGGAGAATTTGGGGAACATTGGCATAGGTTTCGACATTGTTGATGTTGGTGGGTTTTGCCCACAAGCCGCTGACAGCCGGGAAGGGTGGACGGGGACGGGGTTCGCCGCGTTTTCCTTCAATGGAAGCCATGAGGGCAGTTTCTTCGCCACAAACGAAGGCGCCGGCTCCCATGCGGACTTCCAAGTCAAACGAGAAATCCGTTCCCAAAATATTTTCACCCAGGAAACCAAAATCCCTGGCTTGTTGAATGGCAAGACGCAGTGTGCTGACAGCAATCGGATACTCCGCCCGGCAATATATATACCCCTGGCTGCAGCCGGAGGCATAAGCGGCAATAATCATGCCTTCAACCACTGAATGGGGATCGCCTTCCAGAACGCGGCGGTTCATGAATGCACCCGGATCGCCTTCATCTGCATTGCAAACGAGGTACTTGGGATTGTTTGGGGCACTCAGGGTGAAGCTCCACTTTTTCCCTGCCGGGAAACCAGCTCCACCACGACCGCGCAGACCGGAGCGCAACACTTCGTCAATCACCCCTTCAGGGGTCATCGTCGTCAATGCTTTGACCAGAGCCATATAACCATCTTCGGCGATGTAATCCTCGATGTTTTGGGGATCAATTTTCCCGCAGTTTCGAAGGACATTGCGAATTTCCTTCGGCGTTGGAGCGCTTAGCTCTTCATCGACAACAGCAACAGTGGGAAGGACAAATTTTTTGGCAATACGTCCTTTCAGGAAATGCTCCTCAACAATGTATGCCATGTCATTGGGTGTCAGGTTGGCATAATGAACACCCTCTGGATAAACCATGATCTCCGGACCTTGCTCACAGCCGCCGATGCGGGAGGTTTCCAGCACCTGGACTTCGTCGATCAATCCATTTGCCACCAGTTCATCCTGGAGGGCATCCATAATTTCGTACGCGCCTTTACTTCTGCATTCAGGATCAATGCAGACAAGAATATGTGATCGATAAAACTTCATAATGTACCCTTATCTTCGCAGGTGATATTCCAATCAGGTAAAGACCAACTACATGGGAATTACGTGATCCTCAACGACTTTACCATCGACAACATGATTTTTAATAATTCTCTTGGCAACCTCAGGGGTAACCTTGCCATAAGTAACCTTGGCTTGTTCACCAATCTGTACCTGGATAATCGGTTCCCGTTCACAAAGACCGATGCAGCCGGTTTGTGTCACAATGATGCCAGGCAGATTTTCTGTTTCAATCAAGTTTAATATGGCTTTCATGGTTTCACGGGCACCGGCAGCGATACCACAAGTGCCCATGGCGACTGTGATATGTATCTCACCAGAAGCGGCTTTTACCTGGCGTTTCTGCAGCGCTTCTTCCCGAATTCTCTTCAAATCTTCCAGGCTTTTCACAGTAGGCATTGTTTACTCTCCTATCAATATCAGGATGGGTTATTAGATCATCGAGGTGACGGGTTGAATACTATGAACCCCGCCCTCGATTAATTCACGAATGTAGTTCAGGATGATGGGTTCCGTGAGAGGAACACCATCCAATTGCTCCATGACGGGCTGGTTGTCAAATGTAAAAATGTGGTCATCGACCTGATATTCAAATAACCAGTGAATTTCAGGAGCAGAGATGACCAAAGTCAGAAAGGTTGAGGCGAGATCCCCCAGAGGCATTCGGTCCACATGGCTGTGTTGAAATTTAATCTCCACACAGGTACCGATCCCCGGTTGGGATTTAATGGTCAGGTAACCATTGCAGCTTTCTGCTGCCGCCTTTAAAAGAGGAAGCCCCAAACCAACTTTCCGGGTTGTGCGGCTCGTGTAAAAAGGATCAAGAACTTTTTGAACAGTGTCTGCATCCATACCCCTGCCGTTGTCTTCCACCCTGATAAAAAGGTAATCTTCCATCAGGGATTCATGTACAGCGATGTGTATCAGGTCAGCGTGAGCTGCCACGCTGTTCTCAGAAATATCCAGCAGATGCAGGGAAAGTTCTCTCACAATTGTCCTGTCAGGATTCCTTGGTTTGAACGGATCGAATTATTTGCGGGAATTTGTTGGGACGGACACGTCCGTGGACATTTTCATCCACCACGATGACGGGGGCTTGACTGCATGCGCCGACGCAACGGCATACTTCCAATGTTATTTCCCCATCGGGAGTGGTTTGTCCGGCATCGATTCCCAGGAGCTGTTTGGCTTTTTCGATCAACTGGGGAGTGCCACCCACATAACAAGCAGTTCCCATGCAGAATTTAATGGTATGTTTTCCGCGTGGTTGAGTCGTAAAAAAGGAATAGAACGAAACCACACCATGAACCTGGCTGACAGGTACATGGAGTTTTTTGGCTACATAGCGCTGCATGGGTTCGGAAATAAAGCCAATTTTATTTTGCAGTTCATTTAGGACGACCATGGTTGCCCCGGGGATTTCGCGGTTGGCATCAATGATTTCATCAATGATGGCTACCATTTCGGGATTTTTCAATGGATCGTTGTTAATGACTTTTTCTTGAGGGTTTACCATGAACTTCTCCATTAATTAAATGTAATTTACTGGCGAGCAACAGGCATAATTCTAACCGTACTGAGTTTACCCTTTCCCCATTGAAACGGTCAATTATCAAATGTCATTCATAAGCGTGCCAAGTGTCCAAACAAGAGACAAAAGGTATTAATTAGGTACATTCAAAATTGAAAACTGGCGTCCATCCTGATTGTGGAATGCCTTGCGGATTTCTGATATGGTTGGTAGTTCCAATCGTAATTGGAGTGCACCTAAAAATTCATCCAACCGGTGAACATCTCCATTTTGAATCAAGGAGTACCCCGCCAGCATGGGTAAAGATTTCACTGCCTGGCTGGGATGCAAGTGTCGTGATAATTCCAGGGCATCAAAAGGGATGTGTGGGGGGACAAAACCCAGGCTGTTGATCAAGCCATATAATTTGCGGTTAACGTGTGCAGGGATCATCATCCCACCCAATGAGATCACCTGTTTCCAGGTGTCATCCAATGAGACATTGACAGCAGTAGCCAGCAGACGCGTTTCAGAACGAATATAGTCACCAGTGGAATCCACAACGAATTGTTCTCCAAAAAAATCAGGATGGTTTTCCAGGTTGGGGAGTGATTGATCCACCCATCGTTGAAATTCATCGATTTGATCCAGTGTGTCGAACAGGCACAGGTTGTGAACATCCTCGCGGGTCTGAATTTCCATGCCAGGCAGGACGACCAGATTCGTACCTTTTGCTGCTTCCATCACAGCAGGAATATTCGCAGATGCATTATGATCAGTTATTGCCAGGAGATCCAGCCCAATTTCCAATGCCTGTTGGATTATTAAAGGAGGAATCATCTCCACCTCAGCGCATGGAGAAAGGACAGTGTGGATGTGAAGTTCAGCGCGGTAGGTTTTCATGCCGACCCGGGTTTAACTGTCCCTTAATCCAAGTTCCCAAAGTTTTCCAACAGCCCAAAAGGTGGGTTGGGGTGTGGCAAGGATTGTGATGCCTTCTTCATTGGCTTTTGCGATGACTGCCGGATCAGGGATGGCATCCTCGGTGATGATGATCGCAGCGAGATCCAGCAGATGAGCAATTGCGATAATGTTGGCATGTGCCTGCAAGGTGATCCAAATCCCCCCGTGGGGTGCACCTGCCATGACACAACTTAATAAATCAGATGTGTAACCAAAATCTGAGTTAATCGACAAAAAATTTTTTTTCTCGGTAAGTACATTCAATTCAAGCTGATCAATGATGGTTTGAAGATTCATTGTGTTGCCTCCTTGGGTGCTGGACCTTCTCCCATGGCTTCCTCCTGGGGGAGAAGGATTTTAATGCGCAATCGTGTGCCCTTGCCAACAACTGATTCCAATGACATCGAATCGGTGCAGCGTGCAATATTGATCAATCCCATGCCAGCCCCAAATCCCAGCTCGCGAACATGTTCACTTGCGGTGGAGTAACCAGGTTTCATGGCTTGCTGAACATTGGGAATGCCTGGTCCATAATCATAGGCATCAATGGATATCTGATGCGGTTCAATCTCCACACGAATGACGCCCCCCTGGGTGGTATGGATGATCAGATTCATCTCCGCTTCGTAAATTGCAATACCAGCCCGGCGGGCAATTTGGGGACTGGCACCCAAACGGAGAAGTGCCCGTTTTATCCGGCTGGAAGCCGATCCTCCATGAGTAAAATCGTCTGCTTTAATGGTGTATCGCAGGATTAAACTGGTTCGGTCGGATTCAATATCCTCGAAGATTCGACGAGCCCGGTATCGACGCATCTCCTCTTCCAGAGTTTCCTGTTGAATGGCTTTAAGTAAACCACGGGTGATATCACCTTTGGTGATAATTCCGACCAGTTTTCCATCGTGATTGACAACCGGCAACCGACCCAGTTTTGAACTGACAAAGATTTTTATTGCATCCACAACAGGATCGCTGGCAAGTATCGAGATCACCTTGGTGGTCATATACCTTGTTACCGGTGCATCCGGATCTGATTCGATCAAGCTGCGGATGACATCTTCAATGCTGATAACGCCCACCAATTCGCCATCATGCAGGACAGGTGCACCGGAAATTCGCATCTGACGCAGGGTGACAGTCGCCTCCCGCATGGTTTGACTGGAGGTGAAAATAAACGGATTGGCAGACATGACCTGCTCAATTTTGATTTCATATGCAAGCTCCTCCTGGCGGCTGATATGTTCAGCTTCCTGGTCGGAGATTACACGGTTGCGCCGCGGCGTACCGTCCATGTCTGGTTATCCTTTAATCCTCAGTATAATAGCCATTCTCATCAAGAAGAGGTAATTCCAGGCTCTGCAAGCCTGCTTCATAAAGCCGCCCGCATAACTCAAACATTCCATAGGGTGAGGATATCAGTGGGATTCCCTCACGTTCAGCAAGATCAATTGTCTCGGGATGAGGTTGTTTTCCCCTCACCAAAATTACAGCTGCCACATCTGCCATCTGGGCAGTGCGGATCACCTGGGGGTTGCATAGACCAGTCAACAATACCGCATCCGGTTGGATGGATGCCAGTACATCACTCATTAAATCAGCGCCACATCCTCCTTTAACCACCCTGTTCAAATCAGCCGATTGATTGATTAATTTTCCATCGATCATTTTAATGATTTGTTTTATATTCATGCACCCATCCACCGTACAGTATTTATGATCCATCACTGTTAATAGAATACCGATTTATTTTACCCCAACCTGGACGATCTTGTGCCCCGGTTTTATCAAACACAGGCAATTCTTTGTATAATGCATGTAGAAAGTCATGGTTGAAGGTTGATAATCCGCCTGTACCAGAATGATATTGGTTGTCGGGGCTTTGTTCCAGGTTATATGATTTATAATTTGATTTCAACAGGGAACTGTAATAAGAAAAGAATAGGAATTGGCATGAAAGGAATTATCCCCTCAGTTAAAGGAACTCGTGATTTATATCCCCAGGACATGGCGGTGCGGTCCTGGTTGTATGGAATCATTCGCAGGGTATCAGAATCATACGGTTATCAGGAATATGAAGCACCCTTCATAGAGAAACTGGATCTCTATGCGGCAAAATCTGGTGAAGAGTTGGTGAAAGAACAGGCTTTTGTTTTCCCTGACCGGGGTGGTGATTTAATTACACTTCGCCCGGAACTGACACTTTCACTGGCACGGATGGTCGCACAGAAACAGAGGGAGTTGATCTTCCCTCTCCGGTGGTGGTCGTTTGGTCCGTTCTGGCGCTATGAACGTCCACAGAAAGGGCGAACCCGGGAATTTTTCCAGTGGAATATCGATTTAATTGGACCCAGTTCACCCGAATGTGATGCTGAATTGGTAACGATCTGTGCGGCGTTTTTTAAGGCTGTTGGTTTATCCTCCCGGCAGGTGGGCATTCAAGTGAACAACCGCCGTTTGATGGATTCAGCCATGGCAGGTTTGGATATCGTTTCTGAAATTCGACCCGTGGTAAACCGGTTGATAGATCGGCGTGACAAAATGCGCCCGGAAGAATGGGATTCATACGGTCTTGAAATTGGGTTAAATTCCAGGCAATTGGATGGTTTGAAGGGTTTGATGAAGAATTCCGAACTCTGGAAGCAATCTGAGGAATTAAGGCGATTTTTCATCGCCCTGGAAGCGATGGGTTTGTCAGAATATGTACATTTTGATGCCTCCATTATCCGTGGACTGGATTATTACACGGGGATTGTCTTTGAAGCCCGCGAACTGGACCTGGAGGGGCGAGCAATCCTGGGTGGCGGGCATTACGACAATCTGGTGGCGGATGTAGGCGGTGATCCATTGCCGGGCGTTGGTTTCGCGATGGGTGATGTGATGATCGGATTGGTCCTTGAGAAATACGGATTAATCCCTGCATATCAGCCGGCAACAGCACCGGTATTGGTTACCCTTTTTGATGAAGCTCGAATGACAGGGACTTTTAAATTCTGCGCCATGTTACGAAATGCAGGTGTAGGCGCAGCGATGTACCCTGAATTGGCTAAGCTGCCCAAACAATTCAAGTATGCCGATCGAATTGGAGCCCGGTTCGTTGCGATTCTTGGACCTGACGAGGATTTATCTGGTCAGGTGACCATCAAGGATTTGTCCGTGCGGGAACAAGTGACTTTTTCCCAGTCTGATGCTGTGGCATGGATTAAGGGCAGGCTTGCGCAAGAGTAAGCCGTATGATAGAATCAGCGGGTTCATGGTGGCTGTAGCTCAATGGCAGAGCGCTTGACTGTGGATCAAGATGTTGTGGGTTCGACCCCCATCAGCCACCCCAAGCAAAGAAAGGGAAAATCAAGATGTTGCACCCATCAGGGTGTGATATGGGTTGTGACCTCATCAGCCACCTCAAGCAAGGACAGGGAAAGTCAAGATATTGTACCCATCAGGGTGTGATATGGGTTGCGACCCCCATCAGCCACCCCAAGCAAGGACATGGAAAGTTAAGGTATTGCACCCATCAGGGTGTGATATGGGTTACGAACCCGTCAGCCACCCCAAGCAAGGACAGGGAATGTCAAGATATTGCACCCATCAGGGTGTGATATGAATTGCGACCCCCATCAGACACCCCAAGCAAGGACAGGGAAAGTTAAGATGTTGCACCCATAAGGGTGTGATATGAGTTGCGACCCCCATCAGACACCCCAAGCAAGGACAGGGAAAGTCAAGATGTTGCACCCATCAGGGTGTGATATGGGTTGCGACTCCCATCAGCCACCCCAAGCAAGGACATGGAAAGTCAAGATGTTGCACCCATCAGGGTGTGATATGGGTTACGAACCAGTCAGCCACCCCAAGCAAGGACATGGAAAGTCAAGATGTTGCACCCATCAGGGTGTGATATGGGTTGCAACCCCCGTAAGCCACTTCAAGCAAAGACAGGAGAAGTCAAGATATTGCACCCATCAGGGTGTGATATGGGTTGTGACCCCATCAGCCACCCCAAGCAAGGACAGGGAGAATCAAGATATTGCACCCATCAGGGTGTGATATGGGTTGTGACCCCATCAGCCACCTTTATTTATTGGTTTGTGTGGCTTTTATATTGGGAAATGGATTCCTTAATAAACTCCGCCAGAAGAGGAGCGATTTCCTTGTTGGCAGTCTGATTGGGGTGTGAATCCGTACCATTGCGGAACCCGCTCTTCAACATGTTGAAGTCACTTGCTGATGGATTATCTTCCGCCAGAAGGGTAAAGAAATCAAATACGAAGAGGTTGGGGTGACCGTCGGTGAATTCATGCGATGACAGCCAGGTGTTCAATGCGCGCGCCCGGGCTGCCTCCTCCAAATTGGTTTCTGCTGGATTGAGGGGTGGTGTGGTAACCAGTATAAAAATGTGTCCCGGGAACTGATCGAATCGGTCGCGCATTTCGAGATATTGGTGCTTGTGCAACTCCAATTCATCGTCATCATGGATGGCACTGTTCGGATAACAGGATTTGAAGACGATCACCTCGTGCTGCAGGAAGGCACTGATTGCATTGACCGGCATTGTGTAAACGCGCTGTTTAAAGATGGCGGCATATCCATCGATATCCGTGTTGTCATGGGGGATGGTATAACTGTATCCTGAAGGATTTCCATCCGGTTTGGTCAATCCATAATAGGAGTAATCCTGGTCCCAAAATAAATAACCTTTATTCTGCATGGCTTCCCGCAGACCACCTTCCGAGATCAGGTTTTTCCCAACAGAGTGATGAACAAAAAGAATGTTCGTATAGTCACCCTGATTTTCTGCAGTGACATTTTTGGAATCCAGTACCGATTTGGTTATATTACGAATGGTATAGAATGTGTTCATGATCCCCAAACTTTTACCGCTAACTTTACGATAAATGAGCAGGCTGATGATCAGAAGACCAACCAGTAACAATAACCATATCCACAAACGTTTTCTTTTCATGGCACCTCATTTCACAAGAACGACACGAACTTGTTCAATCTGGTTTTGACATATCTTCCATGTAAAGTTTAATTTTGGGATGACCGGTGAGTTTTTCGTAAAAGAAGTTATTGACAATGTTAATTAACTCAGCCCGGGCGGCTTCTGCTGAGGGTGATAATTCCTCCTGTACATGTTCCCTGGATAAAATGTCTCTCAGGCGAAGCAACTGGCGCACAATCTCCGTTTCACGTTCTCCTTCCAGGCTGCTGACAACAGTGAGTATCAAACGATCACATTGGGCAAGCATGGTTTCTTTATTAATGCTGGAACCGGGATGAAAACAATCATCAATCGTCCGGATGAGTGACCAGACCTGGTAAAGAATGGTTGCCGGTTCATCAAATAATTCACGCAGGAATGCGGCTTCTTCATATTGTCCTGTCAGGCGGAACACGTTGTACATGCGGCGGGCTGCTTTGCCATAATTAAGGTCCCGGGTCAGGTATTTATGAATTTCTTTCTCCAAGGCAAGGACATAATCATCCAGGGCGTCACTGGAAACATGTTTTGATAGTTTTGAAAACACCGGGATTGACTCGGCTTCCAGATAGACTTCTTGAAAATAAGGATCAAGATAACCATCCAGGGGTGTAATTGAACCATCAGGAGCTTCCCAAGTGACATCCAGCATATTACTGGCATTGACCAGTTGTCCATGGATATTATCGGCAAAAACCCAATCCAACTTGCACCAGCCGGGGTCCTGTGCAACCTGGTTCCAGCTGATTTCTGAATGACTGCCATCCGCCAAAATGATATCTTTCTTTTTATTCACGATCTCTCCGGGTTTCCAGGAAATTGGAGAGCCTTTCGATATCACGCGTTCTTCAGAAAGGACCGGGAAGGGATAATTACCAAATTTCACTTCGATAAGCTGGTATGTCGAACTTCGTATTGTGGTGGTGGATTTTTCATGCATCATGTCAGCCAGGATATCACAAGCCTCTTTCCTGGTTGGGGCTATGATATTCACACGCTCAAAATAATCCGCATCCCCCGGATACCTTTGGATTTTGGATTGAGCAGCGGAACCTGATAGTGCTAATGCCGTTTCGACTTTCCCGGGTTCATCTGGAAACCCCACGACCTCAGCGATTTTACGAAAATGTGCCAGCTCCGCCGGGCTGAAATCGAGCATCGTCACACGGTGTCCAAAAACACCTGCTTTCTCATCGATCGTTACTTCACTCTCCTCGCGGGCAGCAATTGCTGTCAACCATTGTAAAGCGTCCTCTTGGTTTATATTTATTCCAAGTCGGGCACCTGATTCAATAATCCGATTTAGTTCCTCGTGTGGGGTATTCTCTTCCTGAGACATGATTCCTCGCTTTCTTGTGGGTATAAAAGTTTACTATCCAGGAAATTTAATTTGAGGATATTTCATTTAACATGGCTTCAAACAATTGCGCCTGGTAAATTGCATCATCCAAGGCGTTGTGTGTAAGCGGTTCAGTCTTGCCAAACTCCCTGGCAATCAATTTTAATGATGCCCTGCCAGTTTTAATTTGCCGTAAACCCATGTAATAGGAGCGGATATCGATGGCAGCGTGACCAAAGGGATTTCCGCCAATAAAGCGGTGAAAATAATCGTTGACGAACATCCAGTCAAAAGGAGCGTTAAACCCGATAAACACAGGACGATGATTGTCAGGCGTGCATTCATGAATCCAATCCCGGAAACGATGCATGGCAGTATGCGGGGCAACTCCATACGCTGCGAGATTTTGCAAATCCAGACCATGAACGGCTACTGCCTCGGCGGTTAATTTGTCATGGATTGGTTTCAACTCAATATAAAAATGAGTGGATTGATCCATGACGGGGCAGGCTCCTATCGATAAAAGTGAATATTCACATGGAGATGGACCAGCTGTTTCGATATCCACAGAAATAAAATATGGGAGGGAATTGGAGGAAATGATACTTTTATCGTGGTCCATCTGGCTGCTTTTCCATAATAAGTTTATCGAATATTAACACAACCATATCATATATTAGCACAATAAATAAGGGATATTGTGATTTCCAATTATAGATTCGTTTGTTGATTATAATTCTGTATGCCAGGGAAAATTATTGGGAGGTATCCGGGGTGGATTAAGCCATGCGAAAATCCCGGTGGATTGCCTTTTTTCCATTGTAATTTTATCAAAACCAATCAAGATCAAGCTCAGGAACACCAGACCAGCGCCACCCCATTGGAGGATGGTCATCGATTCATGAAGCCAAACCTGGGCTAAAGCGACTGTAATGACAATTTCTCCGAGACCTAGAAGAGCAGTCTGCATACCTCCCAGATGTTTGACACCCATGAAAAGAGTCAACCGGGAGAGAAATGTAATTGCAGCCATGCCAAGGATTGGCCACCAGGGAGTACTCGAGGTGGGCAATTCAGGTTTGATCATAAATCCGATTAATACCGTCACACTCATTGCCAGCAATGTATATAAAGTTACGGTTGGCGCAGGAACTTCATAAAGAACCCGTTGGTTAATGATCAAATGCAATGCATAGAGCGCAGCAGCCCCCAACATTAAGAAAGCCCCGACAAGATCAACTTTGGAGTGACCTGCTCCGACCAGTAAAAATATTCCGGGAATTACCAAAGCCAATCGGAATATTGTGATGCGATTGATTGTTTCACGATCCAGCAGCAACCAAAAAGCAACAAAAAGTGGGTAGAAGGAATATAACAATTGCCCCACACTGGCATCCAAACGGGCAATTGCCATGTAATACAAAATGGATCCAAATCCATTGGTGACACCGGCTATGATGCATCCAACCAGACCCACCGGAAAAATATAAAAGTATTGCCTTTTGAAAATCGTCATGATGAGGACCAACAAACCTGCAGCCATGGTTGTCCGCAATGCAACCACCGCCAGGGGAGAAAAACCAAATAAAATGGCTTGTTTTCCAAATACTGGCGCAGCACCCAATAAGATGGCTGATAGGACAGCTGCTTCAATTCCCTGACGCTGCCGGTTCCGAGTCAACAATCCGGATGAATGAAAACTTTTAATTTGGTTCATAAATGTATTCAAACGATTTTCCACATCATTAACCCAATAAAGATCGAACTTCATCCAAAAGATCGTCACTCAAAAAATCGCCCTTTTGCATAAGGGATTGAATGTGACCATTTAACCGAACTTTTTCAGCATTCGTTAATTCCTTGGCTGTCACTACGATTACCGGAATCTCAGCCGTGGTGGGATCCGCTTCCAATGCCTCCAAAACTGAGAATCCGTCCAATTCGGGCATCATGAGATCCAGGATGATCAGATTGGGATGTTCCTTCTGGGCGAGTTCAATTGCTTCCCGCCCATTGGTCGCTTCATGCAAAATAAAATTTCCCTGGGATTGGAGAATGCGGCGAATCAACCGCCTGACATCCGGATTATCATCCACGATGGCGATGCAGGGGAATCGATCGACTGCGACACGGCTGAGTGCCGCCAGTAATCCTTCCTCTGAGCTTTCCTCCATTCCCTTGGACATGTCCACATTCTTTGACCAGCCATCCCCAAGGATATTCTTTTCAATGGGCATGGTGTGACCGGTGCAATTAATTACAATAGTCTCGCTGGGTTTAATAATGCCTGCCCGAATCATTTTTACCATTCCGGCAAATGCCACAGCGGCAGCCGGCTCAACTGAAAGCCCTTCCATCTTCGCCAGGTAGTGCATGGCACGATAAGCCTCTTCATCTGTGACAGATTCAAAGGCACCTCCTGAACAATCCAGCATTTTGGAGCGCAGCAAGGTATATGTCCGTCCAGGATCGCCAGTGGCAAGTGTTGCTATGAGTGTATGGGGTGAGCGAACTGGTGTTGCCACATCCTGATTCAACTTCCAGGCGTGAACCATGGGAGCGCAACCTTCCGTCTGGATGGATGCCATTTTGGGAACGTGGTTAATCAAACCCATGGTTGCCAGTTCAGTAAAGCCTTTGAGTACCCCAACAGGACCCATTCCACCACTAACCGCCTGGATATACCAGTCTGGTGAAGACCATATTCCAACGGGCTCCTGCTCCGGGTTGATTTCTGGAGGATCCGTAAAAGTTGTCAGTTGTTCAGCAATTTCATAAGCAATGGTTTTCATGGCTTCAATGGCTGGGACACTGCGGGCTCCGGCATCCTGGACAATCCCGCGTTGTTTGGCAAATGTGGATGCCACCTGCTTTGTCTGGTCATACGAACCGGTCACTTTGATGACCTGGGTACCGTAAATTGCAACTTCGCGCATCTTTGCTGCCGGGACCAAACTGGTGAGAAATGCCCAACATTTAATACCCGCACGCGCTGCATATGCTGAATAAGAAATAGCCACATTACCAGTGGAGGCAATTACAACTTCTGAAACTCCGGATTCCTTCAATGCAGCCACCATGACAGCAGCCTGACGATCTTTGAAAGAATGGGTTGGTCCCTGTCGTTCATCCTTAATAAAAATATTGGGACAACCAAGCATCATACCCAGGTTGGTTGCACGAATAAGTGGAGTCCCTCCTTCACCCAACGAAAAATCAGGAATAATACTTCGAATGGGCAGCAATTCACGGTACCGCCAGAGGTCAAAAGGTCTTCCGTGTAACAACAAGGGGAGACTATGGGAAAGATTGATGTAATCGTAATGTGCTTCACGCCAACTTCCATCACAATTAGGACAATTAGGAGAACTGGCAAAATAAGGAGCTTTGTGGTGACAGTCAAGGCATTCAGCTATAAAGTGGGAAGACATGATTTAATCCTGTTTACATTTTCGTAGAGCTTCTTCCAATGTGGAGAGCAACTCATTTTCACGCAATAAACCTTTATGCAGTAATTGTTGTCCAAAATCAGCCAACATTTGATGCTGTTCGGTCGTCAGATCAGCACCCGTGAGGATGATAACCGGGATATCAGCCAGGTGTGTGTCCTCACGGAGTTTTTCAAGTACTGAAAAGCCATTCATATCGGGCATAAACAAATCCAATATGATGGCATCTGGTGGGGAGGATTGTATGAGTTTCAACGCTTCCTCTCCTCCCTGGGCAGTAGTAACCTGAAATGTGCCTCCCTCCCCAATGATTTTTTGAATTAATCGTAAATCATCGGGATCATCGTCAATAACCAGAACTGAATGGATATGACCATCTGAATTCAGTCGACTGATGGCATTGAATAAATCTTCTTCCAGGAAGGGCTTTACAAGATAATCTGATGCACCCAGATGGAATCCTTTTTCCTTTTCTTCCAGGATGCTGCAAATGATAATAGGAATATTCCGGGTATCTGGATGACTTTTTAAATCGTGGAGTACCTGCCAGCCATCCCGGTTCGGCATCATCAAATCCAATGTAATGGCAATTGGCTTATGGTCAAGGACTCGCTGCACAGCCAGACTGGGATCAGTCAGAGCAATTACTTGATATCCGTGTTGCTGTAAATACCGTTCATACAGGCTGATTACTTGAATATCATCATCAATTGCCAGAACGACCGCTTTTCCATCATGGTTTACCGGCAGATCGGGTAATGGTTTGGTTCTATGCAATGGAAGGGTAAAGAAGAAGGAACTACCCTTTCCAGGTTCACTCCAGAGAAGACCTATGCGCCCATGGTGCATATCAATGAGAGAGCGGCAAATTGATAAGCCCAAACCAGTTCCGCCAGTTTTTCTGGTTGGTGAATCATCCACCTGGGAAAATGGTTGGAAGAGTTTGTTTCGATCTTCTTCAGCAATACCATCACCGGTATCAGTGACAGTTACCATGATTTCCGGCTTGCCTGATGGATCCTGAATGACGCTTGCTTCAACGGTAATTGAACCTTCATCGGTGAACTTCACTGCATTCGACACAAGATTGAGCAATACCTGGCGGATGCGGGTTGTGTCAATATCCACAAGTGGAAGATCAGGAGGGATAACTTGGTGGAGTTTTATGGGTTTATCCTTGGTTAAACCAACTGCTGCGGACATTACACTGAGGATAATATCACCCAGATTTACTTCTTCAATTTGAAGTTCCATCTTGCCGGCTTCAATTTTGGAGAGGTCCAGAACATTGTTAATCAAGCTGAGGAGATGCTGACCGGAATGATAAATGGCTGTCAGATCCTGCTCCTGGGTTTCATTGATGGGACCATCAATACCTTTTATTATCAACCGCGAGAATCCAATGATGCTGTTAAGTGGAGTGCGCAGTTCATGACTCATATTCGCAAGGAATTGAGATTTTACCCGGTCAACTTCCCGCATTTCCTCCACAGCGCGTTGAGATAGTTCATAAGCTTTTGCATTTTCAATGGCAATTGCCAGCTGATCTGCGAGGATTTGGAATACTGTAATATTATCCGGAGTAAATGCATTTAATTGTTGAGAGTGGATGTCGAGGACACCAATAATCTTTGATCCTGATTTTAAGGGGAGACCGATTTCGGATCTGGTTTCAGGCAATAATGGATGCGGAACATGCATGGGACTGTTGGCGGCATCATTCAAGATGACGGGTGTGCCATTCAATGTGACCGAGCCAATCACCGAATGGGCACCGACTGCTTGATGATGGTGATAATTTTTCATCTCCTGACCGGCATCACCGGTTGATTCACGGATGATGGCATGGGAACCGCTTTCGTTCACAAGATAGATCGAAACATGGTACAACCCAAACCGTTCCTGGATCAACTTGGAAATGCGCTCGAGGAGCACATCAAGTGAGAGGGTGCCTGTAGTATCACGTGCAATTTCCGCAGATGTCTGTAATTCCATGGCACGCCGCCTGGCTTCCTGTAAAAGTCGTTGGCGTTCCAATGCCACTGCGATGGTATTACCGCTGATCTGCAGAAGACGCGCTTCCTCACCAGTATATTCAGTTGGGCGTGTCGATGAGGCAATCAACAAGGCGACCAATCGACCGGAAATCCGCAGAGGGGAAATACATCCCGAGGCGATATTCAGTTGTTTCAAGGTTTTTTTGGAAACGGCATCTATGCTGGAATCCAATATATTGGGAAGAACCATGGTTTCATTACCCAATAACCGGATAAGGGGGAAGAATGAAACCGGACTCCGTGTACCGATTTGTCGATAATCCCCAGCAATATCATAATAACCCACGACTTCATATTCCACTGGCTGGTCTTCACTATTATTGTGGATTAATAGCAAGGATGCGCCATCTGCATTGTGTGGGAGAACATTCCGGGCAACCAGAGAGATTAAATCATGGGGACTGGATGCCTGTGCAATACTATTACTCATTTTGTATAGGAGTTCAGTATCAGCAAGGGCTTCCTGGGTTTGTTGGAAAAGGATCTGATTTTCCACAGTGGTCGCCATCTGGTCCACCAGTGGGGGATAGGAACGAATTTCCTGGGACGTAAAGGAGTGCTTTTCTTCCGTTTCAAGCAACAGGACGCCCAACTGGCGTTTACTTGCCCATAAGGGCAGGATGGCGATGGATTCCACATTGCGTTCTTTGAGAACAGACTTGGTTTCCAGCGGTAAATTGGAATCCTGGACATCATCCAAAAACAAAGGAGATTGAATCGCCAGTAAGTTGGCATAAGCTTGCGGGTTAAGTTGGGTATCAATTAATGGAGCAGGTTTTCCAATTCCAGAATGCCAGGTCCCTACAACGTTGAAGTTTTGCAAGCCGCCAAACTGGTCGTATTCAAACAAGGATAAGATGCCGCGATTCACAGACGAATTCCGGAATCCAAGGGTAATCGCAGCAACCATTTCCTGAAAATCATTTGCGAGTGCCAGACGGTGGCTGGCGTTATACAAGTTTTCAGTCTCACTCAGTGATATTTGAATTTGTTGTAGAAGATCTTCACGAACAAATGTGTTGGAAATGGCATCAGCAGCCACCCTTAATACATTAATCTCATCCGACTGCCAGATGCGATTTGAATTGGAATTCAAAAAACCAATAAAGGAAGGAGCGTATGTTTTCCCGGGAATGGAAAGCAGCAGGATGGATTGAATCCCTGTTTCTGTAAAAAAATCCAACTCATCCATCAGAGAGCCATCTGATTGGAAGGTAATCCATCCCTGATCCTTTAATTCAGATATCCAATGTGGATTGATGGGGATTGAGATATCCAGGAGGGATGCTTGTGCATCCGACGGTTCCGGTGAAATCCATTCAACGGCTATGGTCCATCGGTCAACTGTTGGAGTGATTTGACCAAAGACAACCTGATGCGCTTGGGAGGCAATCCCAAGGGACTCAAGCACATCCTTTAACGAACCCGAGCCCAATTCAGTAAGTTGGGATACGGCACGGGCAACACCAGCCTGGTACCGTTCCCGGTTTTCAATGGTCTGTAACGCCCGATTGATATTTTCAAAGAGGATTGCATTGTCCAGTGCTGTGGCTAGTTGGGTGGCGATTGTGGATAACAATTCCAGCTGGACCTGGGTGAATGCATTCTCCTGAAGAAAATTCTCGAAGATGATGACCCCAACCGCCTGGACGCCTGTTATGATGGGAACCGCCAGAAAGGATAATGGAAAGGGATCCGGGAGATCCATTTTATGTTCGAGGAAAAAATCACCTGCCTTTTGATTCATCAGGATGGGCTTTTTTTGAGTCATCACCCATTCCGGTAATTGATTGGATGGCATCCGGCTGGATAACTCAACTCTTTTCCCATCCTGGATGGCATATGGGAATAATAATTCACCGGAATCCGGATCCATTAAGACAACAACCAGGTTTCGATCATCAATCATTGAACTGATATTCACGAAAGCGGCTCCAAAAATTTCAGTTGGTGATGCAAGTTTACTTAACCGCTGACCAATCTGGTTTAATAGAGCAAGATCCTGGTTGCGCTGGATAATTTCTTCCTCCGCACGAATTCTTTCCCCGAGTTCCTGCTGTACAGCAGCATACAACTGTGCATTTTCAAGGGCGAGACCCAGCTGCCGGGTGACTTCCTTGACCAACAACAGCTCATCTTCGGTCCAGGTCCGGATGGGATCATCGGCAATTAATTCCAATATGGCAGATGTGTCATTGCGTAATAGAAAAGGTTGTGCGAGAACAGCTGGAGAAAAATTTGAAGCAGATTGAGCAATTGTTTTTTGTTGTTCCTGGCTGGCTTGAGCAGCTTGAGTCCAGAGCTGTGTCGCCGGGTATATTTCACCTTCAGTCATTGCCAAACCAGATATGGGAGTGGAAGAGAGTGCGGGTGTTGGTGCAGTGGATGGTTTACGCGGATATACCAAAGATAGGGGAATGTCAGGTTGATCTTCAGGAGGTTGGGTTGAAGTGGATAGAATTTGCGCATAGCCACGAAAACCTGAAAGATCCCCGTTGCCAGAAGGTTTCTGATAAATGGAAAAACCTGCCAAAACCTGGATCCCATCAGCAGAAAGGAAGTTTACATTGATTTCGACCGGAAAAATCTCATTTTCAAATGCAGACCGGAGATATTTTTGCGAAGCCGGTGCAACTTTATACTCATAAACACGCTGGTTGATAAAGTGATCGGGCAAATAACCGAGGCAGATTTCCACTTCCGGACTGCACCAGGTATATATTCCATCCGCGTCACATTCCCAGGTCCATGCCGGGAAGGACTCTGAATTCTCTTCCTTGGAAATGGGTTCAACCTGTTCTTCCAGTTGAGAGAACAGGTTCTCAAGCCTATTGAGGAATTTCTTCTTTGGCATATTCCATGATCTCCTCAGATAATGCCCGATATTGAAGCGCGGCACGACTCTTGGGGAATTGGTAAATGATGGGCAAACCCGTAACGGAACTCTCTCGAAGTTTGGTATCCACTTCAATCCGGGTTCTCAACAGCCCATTTTCGAATGTGGTTTGTAATTGTTCAGACATGGTGCGGTGAATTTTATTTCGGCGATCGAACATGGTAAGGAGGATGCGGTAAGTCAACTTGGGATTAAATTGAGCGCGCAAACGACGAATTAAGCCCATCATATTCCTGATGGCATAAATTGAGAAAAATTCAGCCTGGGTGGGAATGAGCAGCATATTGGAAGCAATGATTGCGTTTAATGTAATGGCACCCAACAATGGGGGACAATCAATGATGATGAAATCAAAATGGTCTGGCAGATCGGAAAGGGATTTCCTTAAGAGGTTTTCATATCCGGGGCGGGTGGGAAGAAGACGTTCCACAATACCCATTTCATGATTGGAAGGAGCCAGGAAAAGTCCAGGGATGCCAGTTTCTTCATAAATGGATTTCATGGGTGCGTTGTCCATCAGCATTTGCACAACGGATCGTTGTACTTTGCCGGGATCCTTACCCAATGCAAGAGTGAGGTTTGCCTGTGAATCGAGATCAATGACCAATACTTTATTTCCTAATTCAACAAGAGCTGCACCAAGTGAAATGGATGTGGTGGTTTTTGAAACTCCGCCTTTTTCATTGGCGACTGCCAGAATGTAAGTCATGCTTCACCTCTTTGTCGAATCCACATTTGAGTCATGATCCGGTATGCTGCCTGTGTCGGGTTCCGGGGGAACCTGAATTAATATTTGAGCGCGTGTGGTGTTCAATGCCTGTCGAAGTTCCTCCAGGGTAATTTTTAACATTGCTTGCGGGTCATTTGTGGAGCGGATTCGACTGGTTATTTCCAGTACTTTCCTTTCACGATTCGCCCGCCGGGTTGTTTGATCGAAAAGGCGGGCATTTTCCACTGCCTGTGCGACTTGATTTGATATGGAATTGACGATGGATATTTCGTCATCCGTCCATTCACGGCTTGTCCCGGGCTTTTCCTGGATTTGGATGACACCTATGTTTTCTCCGCGCAGGGTGATTGGAATTAACATATAAGGAGCTCTCGCCGGATCACCATCGGGGATCGATTGGATGAGCGATTCTTCGGTTTGCAAATGAGGATCACCTTGCTTTCTCTCGTTAGTGGCATTCTTTTGCCCTTGCTGGCCTATTTTCTGATGTATAAGGAAGGAAGTGGGGTTCCGGCCGGAGTGACCGTAGACGATGCCCTGGGGGCCTATTTACCAATTGTTTCCATTATTTCTTCCGCTGTTGCAATCCGTTTTATTAAAAAGGATGACCAA
>ERZ1026800.690-NODE-690-length-26689-cov-4.395038_pt1 | contig 26689 bp, 20 predicted proteins | sample MGYA00520873_ERZ1026800 | MGnify/ENA primary metagenome ERZ1026800 (study PRJEB33270, sample SAMEA104284475) | anaerobic digester metagenome | biome: Anaerobic digester microbiome; feature: mesophilic sludge digester; material: Anaerobic digester biomass | place...
TAGTATCCTGACAAATAATGCACAGGAAGCAATTGACAAAATCAACTCTTCAGAACGGTTCAGTGAAAAGCAGAAAATAAAAGCAATCAGGATAATAAAAAAACTAATTTCAAGCAAAAGCAAAAGACACTCCAATGACGAAGTTGCTGAATCCAGAATTGATTATATATCTGATCACCTTGGTATTGTAAAGGAAGAAGTTATTAAAATAATTACTTTACTTCGCGAAGAGAAGATCCTGGCAGACACCAGGGACCTGACCGCTTTTATAAAAAAAGGAGACCTTGTAAACCGGTCAAAATCAATTGCTGAAACTTATCGACAAATAGAAGAATTTTTCCTTCAGCAACTGGAAGAAAATGAAAAGACATATCATCTCAAGGAATTGAATGAGAAAGCTATTGAAGCGGGTTGCCAGCATGTTACGCCCAATAAATTAAAAACCATTATCAATTTCTGGGCGATTAAGAATTGGATTAAAAGACAAAATCTGAAGAACTCAAAAAACCATGTCGTTATCCAATGCATCCAACCTAAAGATGAGTTACAGGAAAAATTAAAAAAGAGACATTCTCTTGCAAGATTCATCGTTGAATTTCTTTATGGAAAAATTGACAATAATGCAGATGTAAACGCGGAAGAGGTATTGATAGAATTTTCAGTTATTGAACTACAGGAAGCATATAAGGAGAGTCTTGAACTATTCAAATTTGAAGTTACAACAGATGATATTGAAGATACATTATTCTATTTATCCAGGATTGAAGCAATTAAAATTGAAGGAGGATTCCTGGTTATATATAACACAATGACGATCGAGAGGGTCGAACAAAATATTAAAGCTCAGTATAAAAAAGAGGATTATCAAAAGCTGGATCAGTTTTACAAGAACAAAGTGCAGCAGATACACATTGTTGGAGAGTATGCGAAGAAAATGCTGGAAGATTATCGCGGAGCATTGCAATTTGTGGATGACTATTTTAAATTAAACTATCCTGTTTTTCTCAGCAAATACTTTAAGGGAAGCCGTCTTGATGATATAAATAGAAATTTAACTCCGGCAAAATTCCGGCAGTTATTCGGATCACTATCTGCTGCTCAATTGGCAATTATTAATGATAAAGAATCCAAATACATAGTTATTGCAGCCGGTCCCGGGAGCGGAAAAACAAGAGTTCTGGTTCACAAACTTGCTTCCCTGCTTCTGATGGAGGACATTAAGCACGAACAACTTTTAATGCTCACTTTTTCAAGAGCAGCTGCAACAGAATTCAAGAAAAGATTGATAGAACTTTATGGCAATGCGGCAAGATTTATTGAAATCAAAACATTCCATTCCTACTGTTTTGATTTATTGGGAAAAGTTGGCAGTATCGAAAAATCTGATGAGATAATTAATGCTACTATTGAAAAGATTAAAAATCATGAAGTTGAACAGAGCCGTATATCAAAAATGGTTCTTGTAATTGATGAAGCTCAGGATATGGATGTGCATGAGTATAATCTGATTAATGCACTTATAGAAGAAAATGAAGATATGAGAGTGCTGGCTGTCGGTGATGATGATCAGAACATTTTTACATTCAGAGGGGCGGATTCTGTTTATATGGGGAAGTTTATCACTGAAAAGAAAGCAAAAAAGTATGAGCTCTTTGATAATTTTCGAAGTAAAAGCAACCTGGTTACATTCTCTAATCAATTTGTCAAGACAATAAAACATAGATTAAAAACATTGCCGATTGTTGCATCTGACAAGAGAAATGGGATTATCAAAACTGTTAAATATCAAAGTAATAATCTGATAGTTCCTACTGTAAATGACATTATTTCGACTGACCTCTCAGGTACTACATGCATATTGACACAGACAAATAAAGAAGCTTTAAATATTACAGGTCTGCTTATAAAGAATGGATTCAAGGCTAAGCTGATCCAAACTAATGACGGATTCAATTTGTATAATCTTTTAGAAGTCCGTTGTTTTCTTGACACCCTTAAATCAACGGATGATTCACCTTCAATTAGTGATAAAAAATGGGAAAGAAGTAAATCAGAGTTATTCAGAAGATTTGCCAATAGCTCAAAATGGGAAATCTGTAAAAACATTATCAGAGACTTCGAATCCACAAATACCAGGATAAAATATTTTTCTGATTTAGAAGTATTTATACGCGAATCAAAATTAGAAGATTTTCAAAGGGAAGACGGAGAGACAATCTTTGTATCAACAATACACAAAGCGAAAGGCAAAGAGTTTGATAATGTTTTTATTATGCTCGAGAATTGCGACCTGTCAAGTGATGAAAACAAGCGTATTGTATACGTTGCAATGACCAGAGCCAGACAAAACCTGTTTATCCATCATAACAGTAACTTTTTTGACACATTTCAGGCAGATGGATTAGTTTCTCTTGTTGATCGTGAGAATTATGAATTACCTGAAAAGATAACCATGCAATTATCATTTAGTGATGTCAATCTTGGATTTTTTGAGTACAGGCAATTCCAAATAAACAGTCTCATACCTGGTGATATTTTATGCATTAAGGACGAAGGTCTATCAGATAATACAGGAGATATAGTATTAAAATTCTCAAAGAAATTTAATGAGATTATCTCTCAACTTAAGGATCAGGGATATCACTTACAAGAAGCCAGGATTAATTTTATCGTATACTGGAAAGATTCTGATAAAGAAAAGGAATCAAAGATTATTTTACCAGAACTGGATTTTGAGAAATAGGTAAGGTTTTTGCAGCACGTTATAATACGACGAAGCTGTAAATGACATTGACAAAAAAGACAACAATTAATACATCTGAGTCGTTATCCGGATTGAGCCCCCATTGTTTGGGGAAAAGATGCAGCACAAGTAGAATCCGGAGCAAAGCTGAGACTAGAAATATGGAACAGATAGGCAAGGATAAACATAATAAGCCAGGAAGCTTGCAACATAAAGAACAGTATGCCACTGTATGTGCCCTGTGCCCTGTGCCCTGTGCTCTGCGCCCTGTGCCCTGTGTCTGTATCCTGATAATTGAATTGTTAATTTTAAAAAACTACCTGTTAGGCATCCTACCATTAAAATCAAAAATAAACACTGATGAAACCCACATGTATCAAATACACAAACACGTATGAATATAATTTTCAAATATGTGGGTTCCCCCGCTTGGGCGGGGCAGGCTATCCGACCATTAAAATAAATTATATTCGGATGAAACAACGTACCATCTTTATGATTTTAAGTTGCATTATTTTATCATCCTGTACTGCAACCAAACTTTTGACATCCAATGTCCAACCTTCAGAAGTTACAGATATTAAGCTACTTGAACCTTATTCCTATATCTCGATGATAAAGAAGGGTAATAGGGGAGAATTGGATGACAGCATATCGGCAATTTCAAAGCAGTTGAATATCAATGTCATAAAAAGCTTTGATGAGCAAATTCCAATCACCGGGGATATTTTTCTGACTGACTCTGCAATCAACATAACTCTTGAGAAAGAATACGAAGAACTGATTCTGACTGCTGATAGAAACAAGAACATTACAAATCTCAGAATAACACCTGCCCTGGATAAAATATTGGAGGCAAATGACACAAGATTTGGGCTGATTATCATATCTGCAGGCTTCACCAGAATAAAAGGAAACTATGGCAAAGAAATTCTGAAAGGTGCTGCTCTTGGTATATTAACATTGGGAATGTATTATCAGACTCCAATAAAAGCCTATTCGACTATATATGCCATGATTGTCGATTCAAAAGAAGACAATGTTGCATTCTATCGAAAGTCATTTAAGGAAGACATGGAACCACTCGATCAAAAAGTCCTGACAAATCAATATAAAAAGATCTTTGAGGGCTATTTTTGGACAAAAAAATGATTACCGGCTGCTAATGCGCACAATGCAATAGCAGGTTCGTAGCATACCCTGATCAGATCAGCTTCCAGGATGCATCGTCGCTAAAAGCCCGTTAAATTTAACCGCGGGGCTGTTAGAAATAATTTCAGGCAAATCTGTATAATAACAATATTGTATATCTTTGTGAAAAGCATGTTTTTTTAGTAAAAACAATCAAAAACACATCCCCATGAAAAAGCTAATAATCAAATTCATCGCGCTCATCCTGAGTACATCTTTCCTGCTATCAGGCTGTGCAAGTACCACGGTGTTCCAGACCTCACCTTCCGGTGCAAAACTATATATAAATGATGAGCTTGTAGGTAATACACCTTACACTTATTCCGACACTAAAATCGTTGGAACAACAACTATTGTAAGAATTAAAGCTGAGGGATACGAGGATTTTAATTATGTCCTCAAACGAAATGAGGAGGCTAATGTTGGGGCAATCATCGGAGGAATTTTTGTATTGTTTCCATTCTTATGGGTAATGGACTATAAACCAATACACAGCTTTGAACTTGTCCCACTAAATAAATGATTAATCGCCTGTCAGTAATAAAACATACCCTGAAATTACTCTGCGCCCTGAGCCCCGTGCCCTGAGCCCCGTGCCCTGAGCCCCGTGCCCCGTGCCTCGCGCTCTGTGCCCCGCGCTCTGCGCTCTGTGCTCCGTGCCCTGCGCCCTGCGCCTGCGTCTGGCGGTTAAAGGCTGAAAGTTTCAGTTTTTTTGCATTAACGCTCTTCCCGAGTGCCGCGTGCCGCACGCCGTTCTTTCGCCCCGTGCCCCGTGCCCCGCGCCCCGTGCTTAATTGTTCATGTTTTCTGAAGAATCACAACTGCTTACTTTTAACTCGTAATTCGCGGAATTAATCAAAGTATAGTATAATATTATGCATAAACTATTCATTTCTATTATCATGCTTTCAATCTTCTGTTCATGTTCAAAACAGATACAACCGAAAGTTATATCCGGTGACAAATTATTAATCGTAAATGCAGATGATCTCTGTATGAACGATGAGACAAGCAATGCAATAATCGACGCGTACCGAAATGGTATTGTTACAAGTACCAGCGCTTTTGTAACCTTTGCAGAACCAGTGTCTGCACTGAAACGTATTCATTCTGAAAATCCTGATTTGCCCATAGGTATTCATTTGAATATAACTGAAGGGAAACCGCTTCTTCCCGCGGGTGAGATACCCAGCCTTGTTGACAAAAACGGTAATTTTTTCTCACCCGATCAAATAATGTCTAAGCTGCCAGACATAAAAATTGAGGATGTTCGAAAAGAATTAAATGCACAAGTCCAACTATTCATTTCTTCAGGAGTGCCTCTTGATCATATCAATTGCCATCATCATATAACAGCACTGTACACTCCCTTCCATAGTGTAATGAGAGAAATATGCCTGCAATACAATGTTCCCATGAGAAATCCGGTGCCCTACAGCATTTACAAAAAAATGAATGTAAATAAGGGTAGTGGAGGAGCATCAGCGGCAAAAGAAATGATTGTCTATGGCCTGCTTCATCCGTTTAAATCTTTTCCGATGATGAAAGTGATGGGTCCGGCTGCATTTATTGAACAGGAGAAAATTAATAATGAAGCAGGAATTAAAATGCCCGACTGGTTTATTGATTCCTTTTTTGAAAATGCAAGTGTGAGTGACCTGAATTCAATTATAATGCAATTACCAAATGGAGTCTCAGAAATAATGTGTCATCCCGGAAGAGCCGGTGAAGTAAAAGTTCTTTCTGATCCGGATGTAAAAACGACTCTGGAAAAATCTCAGGTGCGACTTGTGAAATTCGATACCATTAAATAATAGTTCATTCACTTTCATTTAACACCCGTTGGTTGCAAAATTCAATTTTGAGAAGCAATGGATCTTTATCAGGTTTATCGGGACTCATGCTGATTATGAGAAAATTGATGCAAACACGATTTAAGAAGAGAAACTATTAGTATTAGACTGATTAAAACGGAGGCAGATTACCAAAGAGCTCTTGAAAGACTTGAGGAAATATTTGATGCAAAAATAGGGACTATAGAAAGTGATGAGGCTGATGTTCTTGGATTACTCATTGATGAATACGAAAAGAAGTACTACTTCATAGATGCCCCGGATCCGATTGATTAGCAAAATGACGCGAGACGGAAGAACGGTACGCGGCGTGAAGAAGATGAAGGGGAGAAGGGGAGAATGGGAGAAGAGGAGAATGGGAGAAGAGGAGAATGGGAGAATGGGAGAAGAGGAGAAGAGGAGACTAAAGGACGAAGAGACTAAGTGACGGCAAGACTGCAAGACCGCAAGACTGCAAGACCGCAAGACAATGTATTATGTATTATAGGCGATGTATTATGTATTGCTTTTCACTTTCAACTTTCAACTTTCCACTTTCTACTTTTCACTTTCAACTTTCTGCTGTCAACCCGGCAAATCTGACGTTTTGCACACCGGATCCGGGTCGTTTAGAACTCCCAAAAGCCCAAAATCGGGTTTTTATGTCTAAGTTATCATGCCATTGGTCAAAACCTGATTAATTCCCTGTCAAACTGATTTATTGATTGCAAGTACCAGTAATACAGATAATTATATGAGATGAAATACTAAAAACCACCTTCCGGGGTGGTTTTTTTGTAAATAAGGCCTCAGTTTTGACGAACGGTAGTTTAATCCCTGCGAACTGTCAGGACTGTTGCCATGACCGGCTTCTATGAGCTGATGAATGGCTTTTGAAACAGCCGCAAAACCCCATGTAGTGGGCTTCCGCGTATTGACAAGAGGCTTTCTGAGTGTTAATTTTACCATACAATTTTTAATTAAAAACCAGACAGCCATGAGAACACATTATGAAATTTCGTCACAGGAAACCGGTACAGTAATAATAAGGTGCCGTAAAATCTCCAAAGCCCTTCGCAGATGGTTAAGGGAAAGAGATGTTGAATTCAATCACAGGTTTTTCCTGGCCTGATGATACCGTATATTAAATAATATGTTAAACCAAATAAAAAGAAAAAAGACATGAAAATCAAGAATTGGTATTTTGCAGCTCTTGTGATCCTCGTAATTATGGCAGGATGCTCGAAACCTGATGATGATGCAAACCTTTCGATGCCTGGTATGGATCCAGTCAGTGCAGTTGCCCTGAATATAAAGGCCGGCTTTGAAGGGTATTACTCTCCCGTAAAAGGTATTGCTGATACATGCAAGTCGCAAACTTTCCCGCTGATCGCAGGTCAGCATACAACGATGGGAACGGTTGTCGTATCGAATGATGCCGGATTCCTTTATGTAACATTTAATTCAGACGAAAACTGGGATCTGGATGAGCTTCATCTCTTCATTCTCGACTCAGCTCCTACAGGCAGACTTGCCCCCGGTCAGGCTCCGTATAAGGTCGAAAACCTTGCCGATGGCACTCATTCCTATACTTTTGCCATTCCCCTGGATGAAGACCTTGAATGCGGAAGAGGAATTTGGATCCAGGCTCATGCAGCCACCGGAGGTGAAACTGCATACGGAGGAACAATAACTAAGCCGGTCACCGGAGGTGCATGGTTCGGCACTATATACTATGAAATCGAATGTTGTGAAGAAGAAGATGAATGCGACCTTTCAGCTTCAGCAGTCGTGACCGATGTTAAGTGCTTCGGCGCTTCAACCGGAAATATCAATGTGACCGTAAGCGGCGGAACCGCTCCCTATACCTTTATATGGAACACCGAAGCTACAACGGAAGACCTTGAGAACATTCCGGCAGGCGAATACTCAGTTACAATTTATGATGCTGCCCAGTGTATGTTTGTCCTGGATAAGATAATGGTCCTTCAGCCGGCATCAGGGATCAGCGCATCAAGCGTAGTTACCCAAATCTCGGCTTATGGAGCCAATGACGGAGCCATTGATGTAACAGTTTCAGGCGGAACACCTCCCTACAACTATCTCTGGAGCAATGGCGCCACAACCCAGGACCTCAGTGCACTTGGTCCGGGTATCTACAGTGTTGTCATTACCGATGCTAACGGCTGCAGTACAGTTCTCAGGGAGATCTTTGTCGAAGAACCGGATGAGGAAGAAATACCCATGATCGCCTTTGCAAGGAAAACTTACGAACCGATGGTACATTGCTTCCTCGGAGAGGATTTTGCAGAGTATGATTTTAATCAATGGGGATGGACCAATGGCGCCCTGGCACCAAATGAAGAATTCACCTCACACTACGAACTGTGGACCAATGTTGACGGTTGTGGTATTGAAGGAGCAACGAAAGTTGGATACATTAATATGCAGTACTCCGGCGGAACTGCAACAGCTGTCATCACTATGATCGGAGATTATACAATGAGCGAAGCACGCATGTACATTGGCAACGACATTCTTCCGGTAGTTGATGGCAATTACACAGTCGATCCGGCTGACTATCCCTACGTTCATGCAGGACTTGGCGGAGCCACGACTGATACCTTTACAGTTAACGGGCTCAATGGAGATATTTACATAATAGGTTATGTTGTACTGGGCGGACAGGAAAACAATTTTCTGAGATAATAGCTGTTTGGTTTAATGTGTGTTCCAGGCTTTATGCCTGTCAGATCCCGGGCTTTTTGACCGGGATCTTTTTTTATACACCGGCATGCATGAGCACTGACTTAAAACTTCCGGATCATCCTTGCATATATCAAGCCAATATCAAAAAGATATCATAATAATATCAAAACAATATTAAATAGATATAAAGAGATATCATAATAATATCAAAACGATATTATAACAATATTAAACAGATATAAAAATATATCATAATGATATCATTTTGATGAATATTGCATACATTTGTATAATCTAACCAAATCACACGGGTGGTTAGTGAGGAATCTAACACGCCTGATATGAGTCAGAAAAAATCCATATTGCTCAGGATTGAGCCCCGTATTTTCAAAGCCATCGAGAAATGGGCTAATGATGAGTTGCGCAGCACCAACGGCCAGATAGTTTATCTTCTTGAGCAGGCTCTCCGCGATGCCGGAAGGTACAAGGGGAAACGGGATGATGTGGGCGAACAGGGGAAAGGGTGAGCCTATTGATTGATGAAATAGACAGAATGGCAGGCAGCGATGCCCGCGGTTTCGGTTCTCAATCTGCTGGTTCCCAGACTGATCCCGGCATACCCGCTGCTCAGTGCCAGATCAATCTCTTCCTTGCTGAAATCGCCTTCGGGGCCGATCAGGATCAGTGCATCCATACCTTTCCGGTAAACAAGATCCATTTTTTTTAATTCGGAACCGCGATCGCAGTGGGCTATCATTTTTATCCCGGAATGCCCGGCAGCGATGAATTCCCTGAACGGCAGTGCTTCATTAAGCAGTGGTTTGTAAGCCTTTAGCGATTGCTTCATTGCTGAAATGATGATGTTGTTTATTCTTTCGGTCTTTATGCCCTTCTTCTCGGTATTCCTGCAGACCAGTGGGGTTATCTCGTCAATTCCCAGTTCCACGCTCGTTTCAATTAACCACTCGAATCGTTCCTGGTTTTTTATGGGTGACACGGCCATGTGAAGTCTGTACTCCCTTTTTTCAAATCCCTGAAAGCTGTCAGTTATCCTTATCCTGCAGGCTGATGGGTCGCGGCCGGTAATTATTCCCTCGTAGTATCCGCCTTTGCCGTCAACCAGTTTCACGCGGTCGTCTTTGGTCATACGCAGCACCCTGATGCAGTGCCGCGATTCACTTTCATCCATCACGCACGAATCGCCGGTGATACCAGGCACGTAGAAAATATGCATCGCGATAGGGTTTTATTTATTGGTCTTATCTGACAAGGCCATCGAGTTGATTGATTACAGCTTCCTCACCCTCGGTCATTCTTCTCAGGAAGCGGTCGAGCCTGTCCTCTACAGCTATCATATAGGTATAGGGTTTTCTTTCAGAATCATCGGGATGCTTCCTGTCTCTCAGCCTTATGGAGCTTATAAGCTTGTTGAATTCTATATTGCCGGCCTGGGCCATCATAACACCTCTGAAATAAGAGAAGTAATACCATGTTGAAGGGTCGGCCTTAAGATAAATGTCAATCATATCGCCGCTTCTTCTTCTCTGAATATCCACGTATCCGTCAACATACACGTTGACCGGCTGTCCGCCGATATAACCGATTCCTATCTTTCCCTTCGAGCGGAAAGAAGAGGAAGCCTCATTCCAGTAAAGAGTAACATCGTTAAGGAGGATCTCATAGCTGAATTCCTTTGGCATGTTCCCGGAGGAGCCGAAAAGGCTCGTTTCCTGTCTTATCTGTGTAGCGGCGCTTTTCCCGATAAGATCGTTCAATCCCTTGATATAGAAATCCGAGTTCAGGTTTACCGGCTTGAGCGTGGGCATCATTTTGATCTCATCGCTCACCATTTTCAGGGCTTCGGGGGAGAAGAAGAAATCGAGCCCCAGAATTGTCCTGATCTCAATTTTCCCAGAATCGGTGTTATTAACGAAATTCCCTGCCGTAGCCATCAGAACATGATCGAAGTTAGCTCCGAAATCCAGTTTTCCCTCACCGTTCAAGATGCAGGAAGTTCTGTCGAGCGAAACCATGTTCCCTGATGCTGACGGATCGGCGATTTTTTCGAGCGATGATATCTGGTACCTGTTGCCATGTTTGTTATACCACAGATATCCGGTTGCATTCACCAGTCCTGCGTCCGACCATGATTTCTTCTCGCTCAGGAAGGCAGGATAGAAATGCAGGGAATCGATATTAATGAAAGAACCCGAAACAAGTATCTCGTCATTGGGATTCCTGGGCTTATCTGATATCGCGATCATTACATTCATCGGATCGATGAACGATTTGAATTTCACGGGATGGCTTCTGATACGGCCGCAGTCGTGGACTATGCCGGCCGAACCGGTGAACAGCAGATTCGGGGAGTTTGAATAAAGGTTAACATCACCGGAGAACGAGAAGGCAGGGCTAAGCATGAATTCAGCATCGGCAGGGATGAATCCCTTTGCACTTGTTGCCATGGTGTCGACGGTGATCTCAGGAAAACTGATCTGCTGAATGCGCTTGCTGTCGTCTATGTAGTCGTAGACAGCGCTTCCTGAATATCTCCTTGAGGACTCAATTTCTATATTGGCCGAATGCAGGATATGCCGGTTGTTGACTGCAATAAGGGCATTGGTCAGCTTATCAATAGCCGCTCTTCTCCTGACAGTGATCTTTCCCATATCGGGTTGAATAAGGGCATCAGCTACACGGATATAGTTAATGTCTTCGGCTTCAATATATTCCTCATTGACATTGTAGCTCGCCTTTAGTGATGTAAAGGAAATCGTGTCGCGGATGTTGTTGGTTGCAATAAAAGTCGGTTTTTCAGGAGAGCTCAGACTGGCCCTCAGCAGCTGATCAGCCGGCATAAGTCCGGAGGCTTTTTTTCCTTTTTGTACCATCGCGAGCATCTTAGTATCCTGGTTGTATTCAAAATCAGTCATGGTGCAGATATACTGTACTTCCGGAAACTTCACTACCGATGAATCGGTGTTAAGTTGGAATCTCGTGAGCTTCGTTGCAAAGTTTATATCGGCATTGACATTGTCGGCGATAAAGGCATATCCGCTTGTGGATGGTGATTTCAGGTTGTAGTCCGCGGTATCTGCCCTGATTGTTCGCGTTTGAAACGCGAACTGCCCTGAAGTGATCCTTGAGTCGGGCATATCGATTATACCGCTTCCCCATAGACCATTGCTCTTCAGATTTATGCTTCCGTCGAGAGTGGTGCCGTTGGCGAACATATTGAAGTTTTTGCCGCCGGTATTGAATCCATGCCATTCATCCTTTCCGGGAAACCATTTTATTTCGACATCCGTGCCTGTCAGTTCGGGAAAAAGTTCTGTGCCGTCATTTGCAATATTGAAAGTGTTCGCTTTTGTAAGCATTGAGTCGGGGAAGAAACGGTACTCGTCTGAAGTGGAGGTGGAGGTGAGGTGCTTTAGTACCCCGTTGCCGATCAGGCCCTTGCTGCTCATATGTATCTGATCGAATAGTACGGCCCTCCCGTCGTAGATCTTAAGTCCTTCTTCCGGAATGCTCATCTGGAATCCGAGGGAGTTGTTTTCCTGGACTGTCAGGTATTGTTTTGAAGGCTCAATTATATTTCCCCCGAAAAAAACGCCTGTAAGTCTCAGTTCAGAGCTTGAATAGTGATCGATGTTTTCAAATGTGAAGGGGTCTATCATGAAATAGAAATCATCTCTCTTGTAGACGCCCTCCAGGCCTTCTATCTTGTCGTAAAAGATGTAGGATGAAGATGTTGAGTTGACTATAGGATACTGGGAAAGGCTTTTCAGTCCCGATTTGTTATTAGGATCGTCAATATACAGCTGAGCCGATCCCAGTTCAACCACACTATTGATATAAAGTGCAATGGCATTGCCGTATTCATCAAGTTCTTCAGTTTCCACCGCGAGATGCATGGAGTCTATGCTCTGGAGATTTATTTTAAAGGTATCGTAGCTAAATTGGAAATTCTTTCCAAAGAAGGTAAAGAGGCCGGCAAGAACTGCTCCGTCAAATTTGAACTGCTTGTTTTTTCCAAGCACTATCTGCTTGTTAGATGGAAAAATGGCTACCTTCTGGGAGTCGCTTATGAAAATACTTTCGACGCCGTTAACTGTCAGGCTGAAATCTTTAAGGTCAAGAAAAGCATTATCTACCGGCGCCCTTGTCTCACTGAATATTGAAATCACATCGTAGTCCTTTTTTCCGGCATAGGAGTCGATGTAATCCATTGTCTTCTGCTTTATGGTAACTTCCTGCTTCGACTGGTCATAGAAGATGAATCCGCGCTTTGCCATGTCGATGCACAGAGCTGTTACATATTCCTCTGATTTATTGAGCCATTTTGCAAACTCACTCACGGGAAATGTTTCGGAGTAGTACCACTCGCTGAATTTCCTGAGTCTTGTAAGCGGATGTTCATTGTCGAGGTTCATCAGTTTCAGGAAGTCATCCGAGTCGAAAAAGGTTGACGACTCGAACAAAGCCTGTCCCATTGCAGCGCCCATCGGTCTCGAAATAACCGCGTTTTTCTCATCCATATTCCACGACAGGTTTTCAAAATACATGTCGACGTTGTGAAATGTGTTGTAGTAAGGGCTGTGTGAGACTGGATTGCTGGTCCGGAAAAGATTAAGCTTCCGGCTCTGTCCGTTGAATGAAAACCCGAGGCTTGAATGGTAAATGGAATCCTGTCCGAGGTATATCGTGGCCTGGGTTTCCTGGCTGTTTATTCCGCTGCTTGAGAACACGAAGTCGCCCGCGGCTATCTTAATAAAGAGAGTGTCGTTCCTGAAAAGGTTTATCATCGCGGGAAATGCTTTTTCACCTTTTCCCTTTATGAGGGCACCTTCAAAGAGAAGTCCTCCTTCGAAATCCACACCTTTGTAGAGATTTTTTATTTTGAACTGTTTCCTGTAAGTTTCAAACTGAGGAAAGGTTGCCTTGTCGCTGCTTATGATAGTTGCAGCCTTATCGGTCAGTACACCGTAAACCGGTTCGGAAAACCACGATTTATTTGTGAACCGTGCTGAATCACATGTGAATGTATTTTTTGTTACGTTAATAACATAATCGCTGATCTCTGCATATACATCATTGGCGGGATAACCTGCCTTTTCCCAGGTGATGGTTCCCTTAGTTCCGTGGAATTCCTGCAGATCGGGGTGGAAAATGCCTGATGCCTTGTATATTTCCGTGCTGTCGCGCTGAGAGTAGCATGTAAGTGTTACATTGTTCAGGACAATATGAAAAGAAGTATCATGAGTGAACTTCAGATCAGCATTTTTGGCTTTCCATTTTACCGATCCCGTGTTTATCAGCAGGTTATCCTTTATCAGCAGACTGGTGTTCTCAATATACCTTGCAAGGCTTTCATTCCTTATCCTCGGATTAAATATCATTTCGGAAAGGCCGGTCAGCCAGTATTTCAGAAAGGCATCGGTTCTGTTGTAAGTTGAGAAATCAGTGAGTGTCTGCAAAAACTGGATGAAATGCGGATTGGCTCTTATCTGTCGTGCCGTCAGCTGGGTTGATAGGTCGATTATTATGGCTATATTCTCCTTGCTGAAGGTGGAACTGTCCCATTTCGCAATGAAGGTATTCAGGATTGCCCTTTTGTCTTCAGGAAGATCGGGACCCATAAAGGTCAGAAGCTCATCCTTGAATTTTATCGGATCGCCGCTAAATGCCGGTTTGGCCTGTGAATAAAGGCGTCCGGCCGGAAGAAGGATCAAAAGCAAACCCAGTATGATGAACTTCCTGACCATTAATTATTTTATTTGAACTGCATATTACCGTTATTTTCATCAAACGGCAACTGACAGTCTCATATTATCGGATGGCTTCAACAATAGCAATGAAATCATCCTTTTTCAGGGCGGCTCCGCCGATCAGTCCTCCGTCGACATCGGGCATTGAGAATATCTCAGCCGCATTTGACGGTTTGCAGCTGCCACCATAAAGAATTGTAAGGTTTTCTGCAATTTCTTTGCCGTATTTCTCACTGAACTGTACCCTTATGAACTGGTGTATCTCCTGAGCCTGTTCTGGAGTGGCCGTGAGTCCGGTTCCGATTGCCCATACCGGTTCGTAAGCAACAACCACATTAGTGATTTCTTCTTCCGTGAGATTGAAAAGCCCGTTCTCAACCTGGTTTTTCACGATCTCGAAATGTTTTCCCGATTCCCTTTCGCCGAGTACTTCACCAACGCAGAAGATGACTTTAAGTCCGTTTGAAAGTGCCAGTTTTGCCTTCTTGTTTAGAATGTTGTTGTCTTCGTGGTAATAACTTCTTCTTTCCGAATGACCTATAATCACATACCCGGCTCCGGTGCTTTTAATCATGGCAGGGGATATTTCGCCTGTATAGGCTCCTGATGGTTCCGAGGCACAATTCTGGGCTCCAAGGCACAGCTTACCGTCTTTGAGCAGCTCCGCTACGCCTGCAAGATGAATGAAGGGGGTACAGAGCACAACTTCAGCTTTGGATGGCTTTAACCTGAAATAGGTGTCTACTGATTCAGCAAGCTTTAATCCTTCAGCCAGTTCCATGTTCATCTTCCAGTTGCCGGCAACAATTTTCTTTCTCATAGTTATTAGTTTATAAAGTAGTTAAACAATAATTCCTGGTATAATAATTCCTGGTGTAATCTCATTCCTGATTTTTTAGCTGCACTTCTTTCTCCCGGTTTTTCCTGACAACGAAAAACTGACTGACAAGCAGAAAAAGCACCAACGCGGCCAGTGCAAGTGAATAACCAACAAGCACGGGAGGCTTTCGGGTTATTTCCTGAAGCTCCGCGGCAGTCATGCCATTTACAAAATTCTCTTTGGGAGGAACTGTTGCCCATGACCATTTGCCCATGATATTACCGTCCCTGAGCAGCATATATCCGGGATTTGAGCGGACAATTGTCTTAAGGGTTATCTCATCGGCGGTGCAGAAGGTCAGGCTGTTCTGATAGTTCATCACGACATCGCTTCCCGAGGCGCTTAGCACATAAAAACTCATTCCATTTTCGCTGCACCATTTACCGAGCTCAAAACCCTTTTCGAGCTGTTCCTGATCCGCCTCATTCAGCTTTGTCGATATCATAATCATTGTATAACCGGGATTTGTAAGTATCCAGTCGGTTATATCGTCGCCCTGGGTTGTTGTGATTGCAAAATCGTGAATGGGAGGGATGTACCCTTTTTTTACCAGTACCGATATCTGGTCAACGAACACCCAGGAGGTGTCATCCGCGGGATAGTTCTCGAGGGTGAACTCCTTCTGCACCCCGTCCTTTTCGTAGATGAAAGTGCTAAGGTATTCATCGGCAGGTGCGTCTTCAGGGATCATCATTCCCTGGGGGATATTGTTCCCGGTTTTGTAGGGAAGGAAGTCGAACAACTGAAGGTATCTCAGGTTTAGCAGTGAAAAAATGACGAAGAGCACAGATACGCTTATTATTACAATCCACTCCCCGCGGGCTTCGAGGACCCCGGGCAGTTTTTTCCTGTTTATGAAAAGAAAAATGGCCGGAATTAAAAGAATAAGGTTTTTGCCGAAAGTCTGCCAGTTGGTAAGATGAATGGCATCGCCGAAGCATCCGCAGTCCGACACAGGATTAGTAAGAGCCAGGACGAAGGTGAGCGGAGTGAAAATAATCATTAGAAGCATTACGCCCCAGACTCCCGTTTTTATCCTGTAGCCGCTGAGCACCGAAAATCCGGCGACAAACTCGGCGGTACAAAGGATAATACCCAGCACGAGGGCAAGCGGCTGAAGAAAGTCGAGGTGAAAAGCCTGAAAGTAATCACCGAATTTGTATGCTGAGCCAAGCGGGTCAATCGCTTTGACAGCTCCGGAGAACATGAATACCAAACCAATAATAATTCTGCTTGCAAGCTTTAATAATTTCATTTCAGATCAGTTTCCTTTCATTTATAGTTTGTATGATAAGCGAGGAAATTTCCTCCGGTGCTCGAATTCTGTCCCTGTTATCGCTGCAGTCGATAACGGCAAGTCGTTTGTCGCTAAGAGAAACTCTCAGATATATGTCCCTGACCTTTTTCTGGAATATCAGGCTCTCCTCATGTATATCGGGGGAGCCTTTGAGATAATCCCTGTCATTACCTCTTCTGCCTGAACTCAGTTTTCTCTCGGTGAATGAAAAAGGCACATCGAGGAATATGTTCAGATCAGGTGTCGGTATCCTGAAGTGACTGAATTCCAGCGAGAGTATCCAGTTCATGAGCTTTTCCCGCGAATCCGGGTCATCCAGTTTCGCGCACTGGTAGGCTATGTTCGAGTAAGTGTACCTGTCGAGCAGGACTATCCTGCCCTCATTGAGCCAGTTCCTTATCATTCCGGAAGCATCCATGCGGTCACCGGCAAAGAGCATGGCAACCAGGTAAGGATCAACATCACCGATTGAACCGAATTCCCCGCGCAGGAAGCGTGCAATCAGTTCCCCGAAATAAGGTGAGTCGGTTCTGGGAAAATGCAGAAGTTCACAACTATAACCCTTTGCGGCAAAATAGTCGTTAAGAAGTTTCATCTGGGTCGATTTTCCCGATCCGTCGACACCTTCAATTACAAACAGCTTCATGCGTTAGCGATTTCAACTGATGCAAAAGTAATAATCATCGCTTAAGATGAAAACTGATCGGGATTTAATTTATTTTGAATCCCTTGCAATGTGATTAACTTTCAATTAAGAAGATTATGCCGCGCTGAAAGGCCTGAGGGAAAAAAAGTTGTAATTTAGGAGCCTTAAAGATGCTGTTATGACTGACAAACCGGTTTGTATAAATGTCAGGGGCCGGCTTATCGATCTGTCGGTTCCCAGGGTAATGGGGATCATCAATGTAACTCCCGATTCATTTTTCAGCGAAAGCAGGGTGGAATCGGAGACTGAAATAATAGAAAAGGCAGGAAGGATGATTGAGGACGGCGCTGATTTCATTGATATCGGCGGATGGTCGTCAAGGCCCGGCGCGGCCGAGATACCTCCCGGGGAAGAAAAGAAGCGGGTGATCACTGCCGTCAGGGCTATCAGCCGCGAGTTCCCGCGAGTGGCAATTTCAGTTGATACCTTCAGGAGCGAAATCGCGGAAGAAGCTATCGTGGAGCACGGGGCAGGGATGATAAACGATATCGCGGGAGGAGAGGCCGACAGTAACATGTTCCAGACTGTTTCCCGCCTGCAGGTTCCATATATAATAATGCATATGCAGGGCAAACCTGCCTGGATGCAGGAAAATCCCAGGTATGACGACATAACAGCCGATATAATAAAGTGGTTCGGCGAAAGGACTGTAAAGCTTCATTCGATGGGAGTGAACGACATTATTATTGATCCGGGCTTCGGATTTGGAAAGAATACCGGGCATAACTTTGAACTCCTCAGTCATCTCGGCGATTTTTCGATAATCGGACTGCCTGTTCTGGTGGGTGTTTCAAGAAAGACAATGATTTGGGAAACACTTGGAATATCTCCCGAAGAAGCCCTGAACGGGACAACAGTGCTGAATACAGTGGCTCTTCTTGAAGGAGCAGATATTCTGAGAGTTCACGATGTAAAGGAAGCGGTTCAGGCAGTGAAGCTTGTCATGAAACTGAAAAACAGCGCTAAGTAATTATGATGCTTAATATTACAATAATCGACATAATAGATATAGTCCTGGTGGCTATCATTCTTTATCAGCTTTACCGGCTGATCAGGGGTACCGCAGCCCTGAGCATATTTATAGGGATATTCATCATTTACATGTTCTGGCTGATAGTAAAGGCTCTTAACATGGAACTTATCGGGGCGCTGATGGGCCAGGTGATCGGAGTTGGAGTGATCGCCCTTATTATAGTGTTTCAGCAGGAAGTACGAAGGTTTCTCCTTGTAATTGGTAACCGTTATATGAACCGGAGGAGGTTTTCTTTGGGCAAGATATTCGCCGGCGAGGAGGAGAAGGGAAGTCCAAGGGAAGCTGAGGAGATAGTCAGGGCCGCCGAGTCGATGGCTTCAAAAAAGACAGGAGCGCTGATAGTTCTGGGGCGCAAGAGCAGTCTGGATATATATTCGGAAGGAGGAGAGAGGATAGATGCTATTATCAGTGCAGGCCTGATCGAAACTATTTTTTTCAAGAATTCACCTCTGCACGACGGAGCCGTTCTTATAGAAGACGGGAAAATATTTGCGGCCCGGTGTCCGCTTCCCATAACCGACAGCGTCAATCTGCCGGCAAGGTTAGGTATGAGGCACAGGGCAGCTATAGGGATCTCGGAACATACCGATGCACTGGTAATAGTGGTGTCTGAAGAATCGGGTCGTATTTCGGTCGCTGAAGGAGGAGCAATAAAGGAAAATATTAGTCCTAATGAACTTCGTCAGATCCTGCTCAGGGAGAAAATTTAAAAGGAATCCTTACCGGCCTTTTGTCAGAATTGCTCAAGTATCGATATCACCAGTGCTTCCTTGTCAGCGCCTGAAGCCTTGCTGAAAGCCTTTTCAATTATGTCTTTCTTTTCGGGAATTGCCCTGACAATTGATTTTTTGTTAAGCTGCACCTGCTGAAATATCCCCTCACTGCCTTTAATATAATACTTCGATTCATTTACATACTCGTCGTATCGCCTGTCGGCGGAATAGGCTCCCTTGTAGTCGGCTGTGACAAAATTCTTCATGGGCACCTTTATGAATTCATATTCCCCATCTCCGATTACCTGGTAAAACCTGTTTTCCCTGATTCCCTTATCAAATTTCCGGCCTGATGTGGTCCGGAACAGGACTTCCCTGCCGTCCATGTTGATAATGACCTCCTTTACATATTGAGCCGGGATAGAAAACTCAGCTGTGTTTCCTGACCTGGCATAGATGATCGTGTTGTTAACCAGGTCGAGATCTGCGTTTATTTCAAAATAATAATCCTGTCCGGCAAGCATCAGGAAAGATGGCAGAAGAGTGTCAGCCATCCTGGGAGTTCCCTTGATTCCCTCATACCTTGTATCGAATGTGATCCCTGTCTGGGACATCTTGTTCAGATTCATAACCGACTGCATATTCTCCACAGACATGAATACTCTCTGGGTGGCTTCAGAGAGTTGTTGCGAAAATGTATTGACAGCGATGAAAAGGAAAAGGCAGATAACAATTGATTTATTCATCTTTATAACTTTTTGCCGGTGTGCGGCCGGCTGATTAAGCCATAACAGCCATAAGTCCATACAAATTTAATAAATTCGGCTGACTGAATTAATAAGATCTGAGTGCATTAATTCCTTGGCCCCTCTGTCAGATTTATGGCTGATAAACTCCGGCATATCAGAGGATGAATATTTTTGTTCCGGAAACGAAATCCTGAACATTTTTTATAACATTTGTAACGGGCATTTAAGAATCATCACGATATGAAGAAATTACTACTAATATTCATTGTAATGGCAAGTTTAACCGGATTATACAGTTGTTCCGGCTCTTCAGATCCGGCAGGATGGAGCAGCGGGAAGATTGATCAGTGGTTTGAAAAAGGAGAATGGCTTGGCGGCTGGGAGGCAGTTCCGGATGAGTCGATAAACAGGAAATCATTTGCGGTTTCCTATTTCAGAAACAGGGAGAGATGGGACAAGGCCTTTGCCTTTCTTCGCGACAATGACCTTTCGACGCTCGAGCTGAAGCGTTATGACATTGACGGAGATAATGTTTATGCTCCTGTCAGCGAGTACCTTACAAAAAACGAGGAGGATGCCCGCTACGAGGCTCACAGGGCGTATATAGATATTCAATACGTGATAAGTGGAAAGGAGCTTATAGGAGTGGCTCCTATGTCGGCCAAGATGACTGAACTTGAGCCCTATAATCAGTCAAACGACATCGGGTTCTTTACAGTGAGCGGCGGAGAAAAGCGGCCGGCAAATCCTTCGCGCTTTTTTATTTTCTTTCCCGACGATGCACACATGCCCGGTCTTAAGGATGTGGAGAACTCGCCCGTGAGGAAGGTGGTTGTAAAAGTCAGGGTGGATTAAAAAGAAGAGACGCCGGGGCAGGCGTCTCATGCATCTTGGGTTGGACGGCACTGTGCAGTTAAGAAGTGCTTCTGATTCATTTTTACGTATCTTGTTCCATAATGTTACATTTTTTTCACAGTCTTTGACGAATGACGGTTGCCTCCTAAAGATGAAATAGCTTAATTATTAAAATAACTATCTGATTACATGCATATTGATCATATTGCCATCTGGACTGAAGATATTGAAAGGGAAAAGGATTTTTTTCTCAGATACTTCGAATGCACTGCAGGGCCGAAGTATATAAATGTCAGGAAAGGATTCTCATCATATTTTATTTCCTTCTCATCAGGGGCGAGAATAGAGCTGATGAAAAAGAATGATATTACAGGGAGCAGAAGCGGAGAGACAATAGGCATAGCCCATATCGCCATTGTAGTTGGCAGCAGGGAAAAAGTCGACAGCATGACAGCCCGTTTTGAAAAAGACGGATACAAAGTGAAGGGCATGCCAAGAGTTACAGGCGACGGTTACTACGAAAGCGTCATTCTGGATCCGGAAGGAAATATTATCGAATTGATGGCGGAGTAAAAGCATAAAGCCTCAATGACGGGATTGCCTGTCCCGCTGAAATCATATATATTAATTTGTCCTGAGTAATAATTCAGGTGGCTGTCCGTTTTTAATGGGATAAAGATTGAAAGTCAATATCAGCATTATATGATTGAGATTTGCTGTTATTTGTCCATATGACAAAGCATCTTGGCTTCAGGGCGGGCATATTGTACCTTAAGAAGTTGTGGTTCATAGAATGAACTAAAGCTTTGAGGTTTATGAGAAATTTTATACTTTTTCTGTTATTGTGCATATTCTCGGCAGAACTATCGGGACAGACCTGTACAATTATTTCAAAGGCAAATAATATTACACCCGACAAGTTGTGTTCTCCCGTCTCGGTATCGTGGACTGTCAGCTATACCGGAGTGAACAATGCCGGCACCCCGGTTGAAATAAGACTCGACTGGGATAACGGTTCAGTTGTCACTGTCCCGGCAATACAGTCTGCACCCGGAGTGTTTTCCGCCACTGCCGCGAATACCTATACATCATCCGGACGAGTTTGCAATTATCATCCTAAGGCCACCCTTGTTGTCAACGGAACGCTCTGTACCTCGTCGACCCAGGAGCAGATTGTCACGGTATGGGACGATGATGACCATAACGGGGGCAACATGCATATCAATCCCGAGATTTATCCTGTCTGTTATGGAAACAGCGCTGATGTACGCTTTCAGGACCTTACGCAATTCAACTGCGTACCGCCCCAGGAGAGAGACAACCCGAATATCAATACCAGGTGGATACAATGGATATACGGTACAGATATAACAATGACCGGGCAGCCCGTTACCATTGAAGGTAGATCGAGGAGCTATCCCTATACGGACAATGTTATCACGCTGACCGGACCTGTAACCGGTTCGGGCGTTATGTCGAAGGTAATAAATGTTGCCTCTGATAAAAACATTGGGGAATATTTCCAGGTCACACTAAGAAACTGGAATTACTGTAATCCCTATGATGATCCGAATATACCTGGTCCTCCGAAGGACCGTGTTAACGGCGATAATCCCCCGGTTGAGACTACCGCGATAATCCTTATTGTTGATTATCCTGACGCCACCATCAATCCTGTTGCCGGAATGTGCGCCAATGCACCGCCGGTGACACTTACCGCCCATGATCCCGGTGGAGACTGGTCTGGCAAGGGTGTATCTGGAAATAAGTTCAATCCTGCCGTTGCCGGTGTCGGAAACCATATCATCCGCTACAATATTACAAATGCAGAAGGCTGCAGCGATGTAGACACGGCAATTGTAAAAGTTATTCCCGTTCCTGATGCAACCATAGACCCTGTACCGACATTGTGTATCACCGACACCATAATAACTCTGAATGCTGCAAGCGATGGAGGAGTATGGAGCGGACCGGGAGTGACGGGGAATACTTTCAACCCGGCAATATCGGGTTATGGCAATCATCAGATTGAATACAAGATTGTTGATACCAACGGTTGCATGGATAGCGACCAGATAACGATAACGGTGGCAACACCCGATGCGACCATTATTCCGATTGACACCCTTTGTATTAACCATGCCCCGGTTACCCTTACCGCTCATGATATGGGAGGTGTCTGGTCTGGTCCGGGAGTATCGGATGACAAGTTTGATCCTGCAATTGCAGGTCCGGGTACGCATACAATACACTACAGCATTGTAAATCCCGATTGCAGCGATTCTGACACGGAAGACATTACAGTGGTACCGATACCGGCAGTGGATATCGACAGGGTAGGGACAGTGTATATAAACAGCCCTGCCATCAATCTCAATGCCACACCTGCGGGCGGGATCTTTTCAGGTCCGGCAGTTACCGGTTATGTCTTTGATCCAGCCGAGGCCGGGCTGGGTACACACGTGATCAGCTATGAAACCATTATGGACAAATATGGCTGTTACGGAACCGATACCATTCATATTCAGGTTCTCATGCCTCCGCTTCCTGTTGCTGATTTCTCGCCCGACACTGTCGGATGTTCGCCTCTGACAGTGCAGTTTACCAATAAGAGTCTTTATGGCGAGACCTACATGTGGGGTTTTGGTGACGGGCAGTATTCAGTAAAGGAGAATCCGGTTCACACTTATTATGTGCCGGGTAGCTACATTGTCAAGCTCATCGTTTACAATATTGCCGGTGAATCGGTTCACAACGGCATAATAACGGTTCATCAGAATCCGACAGCCATACTGGAAGCATATCCTACCGATGTGATCAACAACGAGCAGATAGTAGTTTTTTCAAACAACAGTATGCATGACTCCATTTCATTCTGGCGCTTTGGTGACGGGATGACATCGGAGGAGAAGAATCCATATCACAAGTACACGGAGCAGGGGAATTATATCGTGACACTGATCGTGACATCGAAGGACGGATGTATTGATTCTGCTCAACTGGCGACACCGATCAGGGTTGACTGGAAGGTGGGCGACATCGACTTTCCGAATGTCTTCAAGTGGAATGAAACCGGTCCGACCGGCGGATTCTGGAGGCCCGGCTGTTATCCGGAGATGGATTATGTTTTCAGGCCGTTCTATGAGAACGTTTCCGAGTACAAGCTTCAGATCTTCAACAGGTGGGGTGTGCTGATCTTCGAAAGCAGCGATCTTTACCAGGGATGGGACGGTTACAGCAGGGACGGCAAGCTTGCTGTCCAGGGGGTTTATGTATGGAAAGTTACGGGGAGGTATGCCGACGGTGATTATTTTACCAAGGTCGGTGATGTCACCTTCCTGCATTAAAAGCATTCTGATACAGCTTAGTCAAATAATTAATCCAGAAGCAGGAAAAGTGGCTCTTCGGAATGTGGATGAAGTCCGGGAAACAGTTAATGTTACCGGACTTCTTAATTTTACGGGCTATGATGTGAAATTAAAAATAAATGATATTTTTGCGCCATCGTTTTAAACCGGCATTGAGAGTCATGTAATAAAAAACAATTATCGGGGTGTAGCGCAGCCCGGTTAGCGCATCTGGTTTGGGACCAGAGGGTCGCAGGTTCGAATCCTGCCACCCCGACAAAAGAAAAAAGCCTTGCACGTCAGTGCGGGGCTTTTTCTTTCTTTACACGTCATATTCACCGGCAGCTTCAGGCTGGTATAGAATTTCCTCAATCCGGATCCTCGTAAGTCCGGCCGGCACTATCCATTCTATTTCATCTCCAACCCGGTATCCGATAAGGGCAGTGGCTATGGGTGAGAAAATGGATATTTTATTTTCCCTGATGTTTGCCTGTTCGGGGTATACTATCTTGAAGGTTACCGGCTTTTTTGTATTGGCGAAGCATATTTTTACCTCTGAATTCATGGTAACAACATCCGACGGTATATCCCGTGGTTCAACAATGGTGGCATTGCCCAGCTCCTTAAGCAGTTTCTCGGCTTCAGCTGCATTTATAGTACCCGACAACTTGGCGTTGTCTATGTTTTTCAGGATCCTGATGTGATCCAGCCGGCTTAATGTAATCTTGTTCATTTCCTTTTTGGTTTTAATCAGAAAATGTCTTAAAAGGACAGTGCCTTACCCGTTGATATAGAAAGCACGCGAAGCCCCTGATATATTACAAGGGCTATGCATACTTAGAGTCCTAAATTACAAAATAATTTTGTGAAAACAGATTTGATTCTGAAGAAAATACCTTTCTACAATTCATTGAACCATGCCTCATATTCTTCCTTTTGTTCGGGAGTCATGTTTTTCCCATGGAAGTCAATATCATAATTGTTGAAAAGCCATCTGAAGAAATTGGGATTGTTTTTGGCTTCATTCTCAACATAGCTCTTGAGAGTAAACAATTGATTCTGACTTCCATCACCGGGGCCAGCCTGAACGTTTATCTGAGCGTTAACATGATTCATGTTGTCCGTTAAAATTTTTACTGCATTTGCTCTGATAGTTTCCATTTCAAAAATTGTTGTTTAGAATTTTAATTAAAAAAAAAGGAGCCATAAAGCTCCCTTGTATTTTATACTGCCTTATAGTCCTTTTAAGAGTCAGTTGTCTTGTAATCGTATAATTCTCTTTGTTCCACCGGTTTCATACCTGCCTGTTTTTTAAAAATGTCGCAAGATAGTCCCATTTATCTATAAAACAAAACAATGATCTATTATAGAATCATTATAAATAAGCAGTAAGCAGATGATTACCCGGTTTCAGGATTAATTTCCCGGACCAGGAGTCTCACGTCAAAATCCTTCATATTTTTCTTAGTATAAATAGAATTCTTATTATATTCGTAGTTAATATATCAGAACCGACATGAAGATAAAACCGATTCTTGCAGTTTTACTATTAATAGTAGTATTCAATCCGGCATATTCACAGGATAAGATCCGGATCAGCGGTGTAGTGACCGCGTTCAAGACGATCCCTCTGAATAATGTACTTGTCGTTTCCTCCAAAACGGGTGAGGCGGCCAGGACTGATTCGACAGGAGTATTTTCCCTTCTGTGCATGAAAAAGGATGTTCTGAAGGTATCGGCATCCGGGTTTATCCCGCGAAAGCAGAACGTGAAAGGGGAATCGCTGTACAAAATCGATCTGGTTTACAGGGGCGATCCCGAGAGTTCCAATGAAGCAATCAGCAACGGCCATATTGCAGAGCGTGTCCTGAAAGCTGCTGTTACATCGGGCCAGGGAAAGCGAGTGAAGGATTACTCCAAATACAAATCGGTATATGAAGCCATTGCAGGTGAGGTCTACAATGTGAGAGTCCAGGGCAGCACGATTGTGAACACCAAGAGAAAGTCGTTTGACATGAATCCTCAGGTCCTGCTGGTGGTTGACGACAAGATAGTATCCGATATCTCCTATATTGATACCGAGTATATACAGTCGATCGAGTTTATCGACGATGTGGGAACAAGCTTGTACGGATCAATGGGAGCAAACGGGGTTCTTAAGATCTATCTCAAGTAACTCCATTCAATAACTTCGGAATGCCTGGTGGCAATCAGGGACGGCATATTGATGAGTCAGTCATCCTCTATGAAAATTACAGGTGAATTTAATCTTGAATCAATGGGCATGACTATGCCGGTTGTTATTCTGAGGAATGATTCTACAGTAAAAAAATAAAGCCTGATCTGGTAATTCTGAACAATTCAGGACGGGGAGTGTTTCGCTCAGAAAGAATATTTCTTACTACTGTTTTTACAGGATGAAAGGGATGAACATTTTCGTCTCTTTCATATAGTCGAGGTACTGCTGACCGAATTTCTCCACCATTTCTTTTTCTTCAACATATGCTGTAATCCCTATAGCAGTCAGGTTGACCAGACCTGCAATTATGGACGTCAGGCTAAGCTTTATCATCATGATACTTGTTCCAATTAGAAAAAGTGATAAGTATAAGGGGTGTCTTATAATTCCATATACACCTGATTTGACCAGCACTGTAGTGTTTTCAAAATCTCCCTCTGCCTTTCCTTTCCTGTAAAGTGTTACATAACCGGCAATGCCAACCCATGCAGAAAGAGCCAGCAGGAGCAGGGCAATGATCTGGTTCCTTGTCGCGGGTCTCGACCGCCAAGCTGCTCGGCCACTGTGGCCCGTTCGCTGCCGCCTGCGATTCGCTCGGTGAGCCTGCTTCGCTGACGTCTGCTTCAT
>ERZ1026800.691-NODE-691-length-26678-cov-3.887462_pt1 | contig 26678 bp, 19 predicted proteins | sample MGYA00520873_ERZ1026800 | MGnify/ENA primary metagenome ERZ1026800 (study PRJEB33270, sample SAMEA104284475) | anaerobic digester metagenome | biome: Anaerobic digester microbiome; feature: mesophilic sludge digester; material: Anaerobic digester biomass | place...
CGCAGGCACAGGGCAAAATCCAGATTGATTTCCGGTTTGACCTGCGTCTGGTTGATGCCTGCCTGCCTGTACTCGACCGGATCTTCGACTGTGGTGATGTTCTTTCTCGGATCTTTGAGGGCATTAAGCGCCGAGTAGAGCGTAGTGCTTTTTCCGCTGCCAGTCGGGCCGGTGACGATAATGATCCCGTGCGGAAGGCAGAGCTGATAAAGGACATTGTGAAGTCGATAGCCGTCATACCCGAGGCAATAACCCGGACCGTATACATAAAGGAATGCAGCGTGGTGATGGATGTGACGGAGCTTGTCCTTTACCATGAGGTCAACAAGCTCCGCCAACAGAAATCCTTTCAGGAAAGGAACAAATACCCCGGACCGGAGGTTCTTCCCGTACCTCCTGTTCAGACGGTTAAACCTTTAGTTCACAAGATTACCTCCTTCTTCTCCGAAAGGGAGATTATCCGCCTTCTTCTTAAATACGGGAGCATAGAGTTTGAACGCGATATAAACGAGGAGGACGGGAAGGAGGAAATCAGTACTGTCTCCGACTATATTGTCAGGGAGATTACAAACGACGATCTGTCATTCGACGACGGGATATGCGCCAGGATATTTGCCGACTTCAGGTTTTACACTTCACAGGGTCTGTTTCCGGGCGATAAGCATTTCGTTAAGCATGAGGATCCCGAAATATCGAAGTTTTCAGCCGACCTGCTGGCAGAATCACATGAGCTTAGCAGTATATGGAAAAGCAGGCAGACCTTTGTCGAGACTGAGGACATGAAACTCCGCGATATTGTTCCGGATGCCGTTCTGAAATTCAAGAGCGATAAAATAATTGCAGTCAGAAAGGAGGTAATGACTCAGCTCGAGGAAGCTGTCAATGAAGGGGATCAGGAGAGAGTGCTTATGCTTCAGCAAAGGTACAACAGTCTGAACTCTGCCCTGGGGATAATTTCGAAGCAGCTTGGGAACAGGATACTGCTTTAAATGGTCCTGCGGTCTTGCGGTCCTGCGGTCTTGCGGTCTTGCGGTCTTGCAGTCTCTTCCTATGTATTTAGCTATCAGAAATGAGACCCGGAATATGTTATAACAATGTTATAACAGATCGGTATGCGCTCTGAGTAAAAACCCATCCCCTAACCCCCCATCCCCTTGTATCCCCGTCTTCCCGTTTCTTCGTCTTTTGCCACGTACCGCACGCCGCGAGCCACATTCCGTTCTTCCCCCTGTGCCCTGCGCCCTGTGCCCCGTGCCCCGCACTCTGTGCCCCGTGCCCTGTGCCCTGTGCCCTGTGCTCTGTGCTCTGTGCCCTGTGCTCCCCTGTAACATCCGCGTTGACTATTTACCCCCTTTTGAGGGTAAAACTTTTCTTGGTATTAAAATAAAAAGGAGATAAACCATCTTTTGTGAGTTCTGAAAGTTTTCTGGCAAGGCGTAAAAATTCGTAATTTTAGGCTTTGATTTAAACTCAATACACTTCTTATGAAGTCACTTCGCTTTATTTTGCCGGTTCTGACAACAATGATAATCTTTTCATGCGGCAGAACCGAAAAAACACCATTGAAGCTGTCGCTCAAAAGACCAAAGGATATTTCGGAGGTCGTGGTTCCTGTCGATAAGGGATTCAGTGATTATATTGCCGGATACACCTCAGGGATCGTGTCGGTCAATTCGTCTGTGGAAATCCGTTTCACACCCGAATTCGCTACCGGTATCAAAAGGAAGAATCCGACAGGGCTTTTCATATTTGAACCGGCAATCAAGGGAAATGCGGAATGGACTGATGAACTTACCCTTGTCTTCAGGCCGGCTAAACCGCTCGATCCGGGAACGCTGTATTCAGGAAAACTAAATCTCGACCGCCTTGGTCAGGTAAAGGATAATCTTAAAACATTCCCTATCTGGATCCAGACCATAAAAAAAGATTTCATTGTCACAACTGGAATGCTCGAGAGCTCGCGGGAAGGCGACAGTTATAAGCTTCATGGACAGATCACGGCTTCAGACTACATAGCCTCACAAGAGGTTGAGTCCTATCTCCAGGCGAAGATCGGGAGAAAGAAGATGCCGGTGGTATGGGATCACTCCGATATGCTGATTCACAGATTCACCGTTACCGGCCTGAATAGAAGCGACAGTCCCCGGAAACTGGAACTCTCATGGGACGGATCCCCGGGCAAGGTAAGGCAGAAGGGAAATACCATTGTTCAGATTCCGGCGCTGGACGATTTCTCGGTAAGGGATATAATAATAGCTCCGGGAGGAAACAGGAACATCGATATAGTGTTCTCCGATCCGCTTGATCAGTCGCAGGACACTGAAGGGATAATATGGCTCTCCCCGTCTTTGGAAATGTCGGTCAGCATCAGTTCAAACGTTGTCAGCCTATTTCCCGTCTCAGCGCCGGAAGGTCCGTTTGAACTAAATGTGGAAACATCGCTGAAGAACAAAAAAGGAGCTTCTCTGACCTCAGCTTTCAGGAAGCAGATCGACCTTTTTCCCATCCCGCCGTCGATAGAACTCACAGGCAATGGAGTCATCGTGCCATCGTCGAAAGAGCTGATCTTCCCTTTCAAGGCGGCAAACCTGAAGGCTGTCGATCTTAAGATCATCAAAATATTCGACAACAACCTGCCCTGGTTTCTCCAGGAAAATGACATTAACACAGCTTACTCGGTGAAGAGGTTCGGTCGCCCGGTTTATTCAGGGAAACTGGATCTGGTAAACCCTGCCGGAAGCGGTACATCGGGATGGAACCTTTACACGGTGGATCTTTCGGAGTATATTGACATAGAGCCGGGTATCCTCTACAGGGTGGAACTGTCGATGCAGCCTTCATATTCACTTTATCCATGTTCCGATCCCCTTGAACTCGGGAAGTATGAAGAAATGATTAAGATGACGGAAGAATTGAGCCGTTCGTCATGGGACGATCCCGATAATTTCTATTTTGAAAGTGATGACTACATCTATTATTCATTCGGATTCAACTGGCGTGAAAGGGACAATCCCTGCAAGGTTTCATATTTTAATCCCGACAGGAAGATAAGGCGCAACATTCTTGCATCCAATTTCGGGATCATGGCAAAAAAAGGAAGCGGCAATGACCTGAATGTCATAGTGAGCGACTTGCTTACGGCTTTGCCTCTCAGCGAAGTGGATATCACGGTTTATAACATGCAGATTCAGCAGATTGCTTCAGGCATAACGGGAAAAGACGGTTCAGTGAAACTCCGCTGCGACGGGAATCCTTTCCTTATCATTGCCCGGAAGGACCGTGACCGCAATTATCTTAAGATAACCGACGGGTCGGCCCTTTCGATGAGCTCATTCGATGTATCGGGAGTGACGCCGGAAAATGGTATCAAGGCATTTATCTTTGGGGAAAGGGATGTATGGCGGCCGGGCGATTCAATATTTCTCTCCGTTTTCATAAGGGATATGAATAACAGCCTTCCCCCCGATCATCCGGTACAGTTTGAGCTCTCCAACCCGCTTTCCCAGAAAATCGATCATCAGGTGCAGATCCCGGGGGGAAAGCAGCTTCTTACCTTCAGGACGGCTACTTCGCCCGATGCAGTGACAGGCGATTATACGGCAAGGTTCAGCATCGGAGGAGCAAAGTTCACAAAGAGGGTCAGAGTGGAGACCATCAAGCCAAACAGGCTGCATATCGATCTGAAATTTCCTGGAGAGATGCTTGGCGGAACGGGAAGTTCGACAAAGGGTACTCTAAAGGTGAAATGGCTTAACGGGGCAACGGCAGGAAACCTGAAGTCGTCGGTTGAGTACATGCTCAAGCCGTCAGTGACAAGTTTCAAGTCGTTCCCGAACTACAATTTTGACGATCCCTCAATACAGTTCTATTCCGAAACCACCGGCATGTTCGAAGGCTCGGTAGATGATGGAGGCAATGCATCGGTGATATTTAACCCGGGTGATGAGATTCGTGCTCCGGGTATGATGAATGTCGTTTTTACCTCGAGAGTTGCCGAGAAAGGCGGTGATGAAAGCATAACCCAGACAGTGTACAAATATGCCCCATACAAGATTTTTGCAGGGATCGAGCTTCCCGGCATGAAGGAAAATGACAGGATGCTCTTTACTGACAGGGAAAACAAGGTCAACATAGCTACTGTCGATCCGCTTGGAAATCCTGTAAACACGGAAGCAGACATCAACGTATACCGCATTTCATACAGCTGGTGGTGGGAATCGGATAGGGAGGATCTTGCCGCCTACATTTCAAACAATATTTACAAGCCCGTCATCAGTTCGAAGATAGTTACCAGCGGCGGCAAGGGTTCTTTCAGTTTCAGCATCCCGCGGAACGACTGGGGAAGGTACCTGATAAGGGTTTCCATTCCCGGAGGACATTCCACCGGAAAAATCGTATTGATAGACTGGCCATGGGAATACGGTATGAAGAGAAACGCCGAAGGTGCGACACTTCTTTCAGTAAGCACCGACAGGGAAAAATACAATCCCGGCGATGAAGTGAAACTCAGTTTCCCTGCACCCGAAAACTCAAGGATAATAGTGACACTCGAAAACTCAAGCTCGGTGCTTGAGGAGATCCGAGCAATAGGGCAGAAGGGCAACAACGTGGTGACTTTCAAAGCCAAACCCGGGATGGCTCCTAACGTCTATGCCAATGTTACCGTTATTCAACCTCATGCCCAGACTTATAACGACATGCCTATTAGGCTCTACGGGGTTGTTCCGGTGATGGTTGAGGATCCGGCAACCCGGCTTGAACCGGTGATAACAATGCCAAACCAGCTCAGGTCCGGTCAGCAGTTTGAGCTTAAGGTACATGAAGCCGGAAAGAAACCCATGAGCTACACCCTGGCAATTGTCGACGAAGGACTTCTGAATATTACTGGATTCAGGACACCCGATCCATGGAAATATTTCTATGCCCGTGAAGCGCTTGGAGTGAGGACATGGGATCTTTACGACATGGTGCTGGGAGCTTTCGGCGGAACCCTCGACAGGCTTCTTGCCACCGGAGGCGATGAAATGCTGATCGACAGGACAGCCAATAAAGCCCAGCGCTTCACACCGGTAGTGAAGTTCCTCGGTCCATTTACCCTGGGACAGGGAAAAACTGCAACTCATCTTATCGCACTTCCGCAATATACGGGATCGGTAAGGGCAATGGTGGTGGCAGGCAACGACAGGGCTTACGGATTCACTGAGACAAGCGTCCCTGTAAAGGATCCTCTTATGATACTTGCAACTGCACCGAGAGTTGTGAGCCCGGGAGAAAAAGTTGCTCTGCCGGTCACTCTCTTCGTCCAGATAGAAAATATAAGAAACGTAAACCTGAGTGTTGAAAGCAACGAACTTGTAAGTTTCAGCGAGAGCTCAAAGAGCATTGCCGTCGCGGGAAGCGGTGAGAAGGATGTTGATTTCCTGTTCACTGCCGGAGAAAAGACAGGAACCGCTACAATTAAACTGAAAGCTTCCGGGGGAGGGGAGACGGCAGTTTACGATATCTCGCTCGATGTTAGAAGTCCTAATCCGCCCGAGACAAGAGCGGAGCTGAGGATACTGAAACCCGGGGAAAAATGGGAAACATCATTCACACCTTTCGGAATGGCCGGCACCAATTCAGCCACACTCGAAACATCCCTTCTTCCATCGGTCAACCTCGGGAAACGGCTTTCATACCTGATTGAATATCCCCACGGATGTACCGAACAGGTAATTTCCGCCGCCCTCCCGCAGATATGGCTGAACGAGCTTTCCGGATCAGGCGATGCTGACGCGGCCAGAGCACAGGATTATATCAATGAAGCCATCAACAAGATAGTTACCAGGCAGATGGGCAGCGGAGGACTTGCAGTGTGGCCAGGAAATTATCAGCCCGACAACTGGGTGACATCCTATGCCGGGCATTTCATGGCCGAAGCAGAACGCAAGGGATATACTATACCCCAGGATTTTAGGAAAAAATGGACAAGCTACCAGAAGAACCAGGCCCAGGGATGGAAATATGACCCCAAATTCAGGCATACTGCCAATGATCAGGCATACAGGCTGTTCACCCTTGCCCTGGCCGGTTCGCCCGAACGGGGAGCCATGAACAGGCTGAGGGAGTCGCGGGACATACCGCAGCTTGCACGATGGCTTCTTGCTGCAGCTTACGCCGTATCAGGACGACCGGAGGCTTCGGCGGAACTGCTCGACATGAGAAAGCTTGAGACAGAAAGTGAATACTACGGATGGTACTATGGAAGCCAGTTGCGTGACAATTCAATAATACTTTATACACTGGCGACATTGAAGAAGGAAGAGGAAGCGCTTCCGCTGCTTAGACAGGTGTGCGATGAGCTGAACTCGGAATCGTGGTTCAGTACCCAGTCGGTTGCCTGGGGACTGTTTGCCTATATGAAGTATGCTGAACTGGTATCGCCCAACAGCACCGGAGATGCAGCATTCCGGGTCACTTACAACGGACAGGGATATGAGGAGAAAGCCTTGCCCGGTAAGCTGATCACGAGAAGCCTTAAGGCAGATGTTCCGGGGAAGCTTGTTGCCGAGAACCTGTCAGACAAGCCCCTTTATTTCAACCTTGTCAGAAAAGGTACGCCTTTGATTTCCGATCAGTCGGCAGCTGAAAACGGATTGAGCCTCAGGGTGGATTACACCGACACAGGGTTGAAACCGGTCGATCACCGCAGCCTTGTTCAGGGTACCGACTTCATGATGGTGACAAAGGTTACAAACACTTCCTTCGACAGGCTTGATAACATTGCACTGACACAAATGCTGCCTTCTGGCTGGGAGATACTGAACACCAGGATGTTCGAGACCAGTTACGGAATAGAGGAAAGCGCTTATGACTACCGCGACATCAGAGATGACAGGGTTAACACTTATTTTTCGCTGAACCGCGGCGAGTCGAAAACTTTTGTCATTATCCTCAACGCGGCATACAAGGGAGAATATAACCAGCCGGCAATAGTTTGCGAGGCTATGTACACCCCCGACTGCCGCTCAAGGATACCGGGGACAAGAGTTGTTGTCACCGGACAGTGATTTGAAGAAAGTTGTTAAAATAGCGCTGGTCATTGCCGTAGCAATCCTGATGGCAGTGTTGGCTGCCCCCATGCCCAGGTTCAACGCGGCCCTGTCGACCGTGGTGGAAGCCCGCGACGGAAGCCTTCTCGGGGCCAGGATAGCGGATGACGGGCAGTGGAGATTCCCTCCCGGTGACGAAGTGCCTGAAAAATTCAGGAAAGCCCTGCTTAGCTTTGAGGATAGGTATTTTTATTTTCATCCGGGAATAAACCCTGTTGCCATTTTCCGCGCACTGAAGGACAATATGCGAACGGGTGAGATAGTGAGCGGCGGCAGCACTATCACCATGCAGGTCGCCAGGCTGTCGGGGGGAAACAGCCGAAGGACATACGGGAAAAAGATATTGGAGATATTACAGGCCTTAAAGATGGAACTGTTCCGTTCGAAAAAGGCCATACTAAAAACCTACGCGGCCAATGCCCCCTTTGGAGGGAATATCGTGGGTCTTGATGCTGCAACATGGAGGTATGCCGGGAAATCGCCGGCTGACATTACCTGGGCTGAAGCCGCGGCACTTGCAGTGCTTCCCAATTCACCTTCACTCGTGTATCCCGGCAAAAATCAGGAGATACTCGAAAGAAAAAGGAATGAACTGCTGAAAAAGCTTTATCAAAGGAAATACATTGATTCGCTTACCCTTGTCCTTTCCATGGATGAACCGCTTCCCGGTGAACCAAAGCCGCTGCCTTCAGCATCGCCACATCTAACAGATTTTTACTACTCATCCAGACGCGGAGAGAGAATCAGGACAACCATTGATCCGGCGATGCAGGAACGGACGGCAGCAATAATCAATAATCACCAGAAGGAACTTTCAGGCAATATGATCTTCAATGCTGCAGCTCTTATTGTGGATGTCCCCACGGGCGAGGTTCTCGCTTATGCCGGGAACAGCACGAATGAAGGATTGGAGCTGCACGGAGGAAGCGTCGACATAATACGCTCTCTAAGAAGCACGGGGAGCATCCTTAAACCCCTGCTTTATGCCGGGATGCAGGAATCGGGAGAACTTCTTCCCACTTCACTGGTTCCCGATATCCCGACAAGGTTTCCCGGTTTTACTCCCAAAAATTTCGATGAAAGCTACAGCGGAGCCGTTCCTGCTGACGAAGCTCTTTCTCAATCACTGAATATCCCGGCTGTGAGCATGTTGAGAAAATATACTCCCGGTCGCTTCCTTGAACTTCTCAGACTGACCGGTTTTACCAGCTTCCGTCTGCCGGCCGATCACTACGGACTTTCGCTGATACTCGGGGGCGGTGAAACCTCGCTATGGCAGCTTGCCGGCGTTTATGCATCCCTGTCGAGGGTCCTCGGAAGATATTCAAAGGAAAGGAAATACCTGACCGGCGATTATCATCCTCCCGTGCTGCTTTGTGAAGAAGCGGACAGGAAGCCTGTTAAGGAAGATGAAAATCCTCCGCTTTCAGCCGCGTCCATATGGCTTACCTACGAGGCATTGAGAAAGGTTAATCGTCCGGAATCGGAAGCAGGATGGCAGTATTTTGCTTCGACACCCGGACTGGCGTGGAAAACGGGAACAAGCTTCGGTTTCAGGGATGCCTGGGCTGTTGGAGCAACGCCCTCCTATGTAATTGCAGTATGGGCAGGCAATGCCGATGGTGAAGGAAGACCCGGTCTGACCGGGGTGTCGGCAGCTGCTCCTATAATGTTCGATCTTGCCGGGATGATGAGGCAGGGCGAATGGTTCTCACCTCCCTGGGAATCACTTACCGCGATAGAAATCTGCAGGGAAAGCGGCTTTAGGGCCGGACCGGATTGTCCCGATAAACTAGAAATCTTTGCTCATATTAATGGTCTGAGGGCGGAAACCTGTCCCTGGCATACCATGGTGCATCTCGACAGCACCCGGAGCAGGCAGGTCAATGCCGGATGTTTCCCGGCCTCTGAAATAATAAGTGAACCGTGGTTCGTGCTGCCTCCCGCCATGGAATATTTTTACAGGCAGAAACATCCCGCTTACAAGCCACTTCCTCCCTTTGCCCCGGGCTGTGCACCCGACAGAACACGGCCCGAAATGGAGTTCATATATCCCACGAACGGGATAAGGATCTTTATCCCGCGTGACCATACCGGGGAAATGACAACTGTTATTGCAGAAGCGGTTCACAGGAATCCTTCCGGGAAGTTGTTCTGGCATCTTGATGATAAATACATCACATCCACAAAGTTCATACATCAGACAGAGATACTTGCATCACCCGGCAATCACAGACTGACCATTGTTGATGAAAGCGGAAATATGGCTGCCACTTCATTTACGATAATATCCGGAAGATGATTTGGTTGAATGTTAGAAGTTTTCTCCTGACAGCTAAATACATAGTAAGAGACCGCAGGACCGCAGGACCGCAGGACAGCAAGACCGCAAGACCGCAAGACCGCAGGACCGCAAGACCGCAAGACCACATAGTAGGTGTCCATAGGGTAATACTGAAATATCAGGATGAAGTGCTATTAACATAAAGAGTATTTTATTCGGGTTTAAATCATTTTTTCCTAATTTGCATCCATATGCTAACTTCAATGAAAAATGTCCTTCTTATTATTCTTCTGACTTCATTCAGTCTTGCATCTGTTTCACAGTTTGCCAGGACTAATCAGGGCGGGTTGAAAAAGAACTCCTATGATCTTTCGATTCCGCCACGTCAGATCGATCCGCAGATCGTTCAAGATCAGGACGACATGACCTGGGATGATTACCGTCCAATACCGGGGAAAAACTGGGCTGATCCTTCGCTCGAGCCTCAGCGTAAATTCAGGATGGCTCTGGTTGCAGTTGATTTTCCCGATCAGCCCTTTGTGATTACCCTGCCCAGGCACTCGGACCTCTTCGGCAATCCGCAGATCGATCCTATTCCCAGGGAAGATGTCCCGAAGTTTTATTCTGATTTCTGGCTCAGACCATCGGAAGTGAATCATGGTCAGACCATCAACGGCTACTGGATGGAACAGTCGCGAGGCAGGTTCGGTATCACTGCCCTTGATGCTTTCGGCCCCTACAGAATGCCGGCAAACCTCTGGGAATACGGCCTTAACGAATGGGGACAGCATGATTTCACTCCCGACGGCAGACGACCGTCAAAGAGGATGGAACGGCATGTCGATTCGCTGTGGAGGGCCGATAAGGGAGATCTCAAATCGCAGTACGATGCAATACTCAGGATCTATGCAGGATATGATGAAACAGGTGTGTGGCAGGAGTTCGGCGAAATGAAATTCCTGTCGAAGGATGACATTCCTGCCGAATGGGGAAATCCCGATACCACAAAACCCCGTTGGGCGGCTACACGCTATGTTCCGTGGACATCGTGGAAGGCTGCACAAATGCAGTGGGGACTGTCGTCAATACGTCAGGGAGAGAATTCCGGCACTATAACCCATGAGCTTGGTCATTATGCCTTTTCAATAGGCGACAATAACAACAACCCTTATGTGAAACCCTACAGGAGAGCAGGATCGGGAACCTGGGATATGATGGATCGAGGCTGCTTCAACGGTCCGGGTGGACCTCACATGAGATGGGTGGTCCCTCCGTCGATGGGAGCTGCAATGCCTGCCGGATTGATGCTCAGGAACAGAATGATAAACGGTTTTCTCGACAGGGAACAGGTACTTATTCTGAGCAGGGATGATCTGGCAAAATCAGGCCCTGTTGTGGCAAGGGTGACTTCGAGGGCCGTGGAACCCCTGCCCGGAACTTTCGCCGGAATAGTTGTCAGACTCGACGGTGCTGAACCTCGTGACAGAACCCCTGCCGACGATCCCGCGATAAACCCACTGTCGCCCGGCATTCCGAATTTTGATAATTATTCGCTTGAGGTTGTCCAAAGGATAGGTTATGATTCATTTTGCCCCGACAACGGTGTTCTGCTGGCGAAAAACAAGGACAAAGAGAGCAGCAACGGTGGTCCTAACGGATTCAACTGCTTCAACTGGGTGATCGATGCCCATCCGGAGGATATCAATATGGTCGATTATGTGAGGCCCGACGGGCAGAAAGTTATGAGAACGATAGCCGATTACAGGCAACTCAATGATGCCTTGTTTCATGCAGGACTTAATTCGGGCAGCTTCCCGGAATGGACGGATGAACATAACAGGCTTCATTTCTATGTGATTGACCTGAAAAAGAATGAAGACGGAATACTGTCGTATGAACTGGGTGTCAGGTCGCTGGATGGCTCAGGCCCTCAAAGGAGAGGAGTGATCGTAACCCTGCCGGGGGAAAGGAAAATCAAGGGCGGCTCGGCTTATGTAATCTTTAAGGTCAGGAACACGGGGGAACCTTCTGTTACCGACCCTACCCTGCATGAACAGAACACCTCACGGTGGCTGAACAGCGATATCTTCCGGCTCACAGTCACATGCAGGGAGGAAGAGTGTATGCCAAGCCTGCTCAACGGATTCATATCATTGCTTCCGGGTGAAACAGGGGAGGTGCCGGTATATGTTTCATTTAAGGGACCGGGATCACGAAAAGCCAGAATCAGCCTGACAGTCACGTCTGAAAGCGATCCGGCAGCCAATATTACCGGAACAATTACAGTGAAAAGAAAATAAAAAAATACAGGAACATGAGCAAAACCGAAAAAATACTTATTCTGGAAAATGAAATAGAAGCCAGGCTTATAGACGAACTTCTTAAGGAAAAAGGTATTCCGCATCTGATAAGATCATTCCACGACTCAGCCTACGACGGGTTGTTTCAGTTCCATTCCGGCTGGGGACGGCTTGATGCTCCCGAAGAATACAGGGATGAAATTCTTAAGATCTACGAGGAGATGTCGCTGTCTGAAGGGATGCATTACGATGAGGAACCTCATCCGGAAGACTGATCGTCTTCCGTTTTTTTCCTTTTCCTCGTGAAAGTGCCCTTTTCAAGTCCCCTGATAAAGAAAAGGTTTACAAGCCCTATCAGAACCATCCCCACGATCAGCCAGGCATAAGCGCTTTTCCAGTTGCTTTCGCCTCCGGTCATCATTGTCCATTCCGACATACCGCCTATGCTTGCAATAAGAGTCAGAGGCATGAAAACCGTGGTAATGAGAGTCAGCCTTTTGACGGTGGAATTGGTCTCGTTCGACATCTGCGTCATTTTATTGTTGAGCAGAGATGTATAGAGCTCCATAAGGCTTGTCTCAATTTCACGGTAGGTCTCGGTAAGCTCGAAGAATTTTGAAAGATGGTCGTAAATGTCCCTGAAAGGAGCTATAGCTTTTTCGGGGATGAAAGGACAGTCGAGCCGGTTTATCTTTACAAGTATCTCCCTTTCGTGATAAAGGCTTTTCCTAAGCGTTACCAGGTTTCGACGCAGATGGATCAGCTCCATGGGCCTGAAGCTTGTGACATCCTCCATGAGAAGGTCTTCCGACTCTTCCAGTTCATCCTCCATCGTGTCGAATGCACTGTATTTCTGGTCAACAAGAAAGTCGAGAACTTTGTGAAGCAGCATCGCGGGGCTTGTCCTGGCGTTAAGGGTATCATGCTCCACCAGTTCGGCAATGTTCTTCAGAGGCTTCCTGTTTTCCGAATTATGTCCGCTGACAGTGATAAGGAAGTTTTTCCCGATGAAGAAGTTCACCTCATCGGTGAAAAGGGTTTTATCCTCGTAGCTGAAGGCATTGAAAATGATAAAGGTATTGTTGAGGAAGTGTTCCATCTTAGGGATCTGTTTGTCATCGAAGCAATCCTCGACCGACAGCGGATGAATTCCCAGGAGATCAATAAGATTATTCACTTCATCTTTCTCAGGGCGAAAGTAGTTAAGCCATATGAAACCTCCTTCCCTCAGGGCGGTGACAGCTTCGGCGAGTGATTCAACCCCGTAGAACAGGCCTGACTGTGAAAAATGATAAAATTTTGATTCTGACATTTATTAAGCTGTTAATTGATTATTAAAGCCGCTATCTGGCAGCTTAGTCCTACAATCCGGAATCCAAATTACAACAAAATAGGATATGAGGGGTGTTTCCGGAGGAGGCAGGGAACTTTTTTTTATTACTTTTACCCTCTAATGATCCCTGAGCATTATGCCTGACTCTGCATACAGCAAAGCCCTTTTCATCCTGAACCCGAATGCAGGGATACCTACCATGAATTTTTTCGTAAGCGAAAAACTGAGAAGACGACGGGACGAGCTGGCATATTACAAGTCGCTGAGTGTGGATGAGTCGGGTGACCTGATAAATAACAACTTCGACAAATACGAAATCTTCATAGCCGCCGGAGGCGATGGAACCGTTCATACCGTTGCAGCCAAACTGGTGGGAACTGATAAACTTCTCGGGGTGCTTCCCATCGGATCGGGCAATGGATTTGCCAGGGAAATGGGCTTCAGGACCAATGTCAGGACGCTTCTGAAGGATATTGAAAGAAATGAGAGCTTCGACATTGATATGCTCACAGTCAACGGCGAACCCTGCCTTAACGTTGCCGGAGTCGGTCTCGACAGTTTTGTCGCCCACTCCTTCGATAAGCTGGGTACACGCGGTTTCGGGTCGTACATATGGGTAACCATCGGAAATTTCATCCGGCTTCGCCCATTCAGCGCTGAAATCATTATTGAAGGTAAAGAGACACTAAGGGAAGACCTTTTCGTTCTTGTCGCGGCAAATACAAGGCAGTTTGGGAACTGTGCCTTCATTGCCCCCGCCGCGGTTCCAAACGACGGAATGCTTGACATTGTGATGCTGAAGCCTTTCCCGAAGTGGCATTTCCCAATTTTAATCTTCAGATTATTTTCAAAAAAACTTGGAGGATCAAAGTATTACAAACATATAAAAACCGATCGCGAGGTAATAATAAGAACAGAGGAGAATAGGTTTCATATCGACGGCGAACCGGTTATTCTGGAAGGAGATGTGAGGATAAGTATCATAAAGAATGCACTTAAGGTGTTGAAGACAAGAAAGAATAAATTTGCCTGAAGACCCATGCGGACGGAGTCTTGTGTCATGCGACCGGATGGGACCTTGCCTGCAAACTATTAAATAACGAGATAAACAGACCATGAAGAAAACTGTATTGATTATGATGTTGGCCGGGATTGCAATCAGCATCTCTGCCCAGATTTCCGGTGACTTAAGTTCGCGCCGTGTTGCTCTTCCCAATGGATGGTACCTGAGCCCGGTAGGAAAGGTACTGCAACTCGGGGATCTTCCGCTTAATATTGCCGTGTCGCCCAACGGAAAACAGGCTGCCGTTACCAACAACGGACAGAGTACCCAGATGATTCACCTGGTGGATGTCAAAAAAGAGACTGTCACCGATTCGGTAATAATAGGCAAATCGTGGCTGGGACTTGTTTTCTCTGATAACGGGAAAGAACTGTATGCTTCCGGTGGAAACGACAACTGGATAATAAAATACAAGGTCCGCCGGAAGAAACTCATCAACGCCGACACGATCAGGATAGGCAAGCCCTGGCCTGAAAAAATATCGATAGCCGGCCTTGCCCTTGACGGCAGGAAGAAAGTCATCTATGCAGTTACCAAGGAGAACAATATGCTTTATTGTATCGATCTGGTGACAAAAAGCATACTGTCGCAGACGCCCCTCGGAGGCGAAGGCTATACCTGCATCCTGTCGCCCGATAGAAAAACGCTGTATGCATCTTGCTGGGGTTGCGACAAGGTAGTGATATTTGACACCTATTCCCGGACAATAAGAGGCAGTATTGACGTAGGGGACAATCCCAACGATATGTGCATTACCCGGGATGGCATCTGGCTCTTTGTTGCAAATGCCAACGACAATAATGTCTCCGTTATCGACACCAGGGCCGGAAGGGTTATCGAGACTCTCAATGCAGCCCTTTATCCCGATGCCCCGAGCGGATCGACTACAAACGGGCTGGCCCTGAGCAGCGACCAGAAGACCCTTTATATCGCCAATGCCGATAACAACTGCCTTGCAGTGTTTGATGTAAGTGTACCCGGAAGAAGCAAGGGAAAAGGATTTATCCCCACGGGATGGTATCCTACATGTGTGAGAGTGTCGGGTGAAAAGATCCTTGTTGCCAACGGCAAGGGGATGACATCACTGCCCAATCCCTATGGTCCCAATCCGACCCGTAGCGGCGATGTTGTCATTCATCACGAAGGAGGCCGCGACCAGGTGATAAAGGTTCAGTATATCGGGGGAGGGCTCTTCAGGGGAACCATGAGTATAATTAACGTTCCTGATGAAAAAACTGCCGGTGCATATTCAAAAGCCGTTTATGAGAATACTCCCTATTCAAAGGAAAATGAGCTTATTGCCGAAGGTGAGGAGGGTAATCCCATTCCCCGCAAGGTTGGAGACCCCTCACCGATCAAATATGTATTTTATGTGATTAAGGAAAATCGCACCTACGACCAGGTATTCGGCGATATGCCGGAGGGTAACGGCGACCCGGACCTGGTACTTTTCGGAGAGAATGTTACTCCTAATCATCATGCCATAGCAAGGGAATTTGTTCTGCTTGATAATTTCTATGTTAACGGTGAAGTGAGTGCCGACGGCCACAACTGGACAATGGGAGCCTATGCTACCGATTATCTTGAGAAAAACTGGCCCACAAGCTATGGAGGAAGAGGTGGCTCATATCCCGGTGAAGGAGCCCGGGAAGTCGCAAACAACAAGGTGTTCTTCTGGGACTTGTGCAAACAGCACGGAGTGAGTTACCGCACCTACGGAGAGTTTGTGAGTGGAGGCAAACCGACCCTTGAAGTACTGAAAGATAATTATTGTCCTTATTTCACTGAATGGGATGAATCGGTAAGGGATACCGTCCGTTTTTATCAGTGGAAGCGCGATTTTGATTCCCTGCTCGCCATAAATGCAGTGCCGCAGTTCAACACCATCAGATTCATTAACGACCACACACAGGGATTGAGCCTTGGCAAGCCCACTCCTTTTGCACATGTTGCCGACAATGATCTTGCCCTGGGCCTGTTTGTTGAATATCTGAGCCACAGTCCTATCTGGAACGAGACACTTATCATATCGGTTGAGGATGATGCCCAGAACGGACCCGATCATGTGGATGCACACAGAAGCATCGCTCTTCTGGCGGGAGGATTTGTAAAACAGGGATTTGTTGATCACACACCCTATACCACAACATCGCTGCTGAGAACCATGGAACTGGTGCTGGGCTTGCCGCCCATGACTCAGTATGATGCAGCCGCCAATTCGCTGTGGAGATGTTTCAACACCACACCGGGACATCCTCCGTACAAATGCAGGCCTGCAAATATCGACCTGAATGAAAAGAACACGGATAAAAACAAATGGCAGGCTTTGAGCGAAACCTTTGATTTCAGCGTCGAGGACAGGGTAAACGATTTCGATTTCAATGAGGTGATCTGGAGGGCTGTTAAAGGACTTGATTCCCCTTGTCCTCCATCGGTAAGAGCAGCTTTCCTGACAACAGAGGCGGAGGATTAATCCCCCGCCTCAACCAGGTATTGCGAAAACAGAAAGTAAACAATTGCAAAACCTGCCGGCCATGAATCTGAGCTGTGCAGGTAAAAGGCAAGTGTTTCCTGTTAGATCTTTATTTCTTCTTTTTCTTTTTGGCAAGCTGTTTTTTTGTATCCTCGAGCAACTCCTCGAGTTCGCTTATCGATAAGTCTTGTTCCTTCGCGAAGAATGAAGCAAGAGCGGAAAAGGAATTATCGAAATAACCGGCAAGAAGCTTGTTAAGCTGACGTTTCGAATATTCTTCCTTTGATACCAGAGGATGGTAGAGATGGGTGTTTCCATAGGCTTTATGTCCCACGAAGCCCTTTTTTTCAAGTACACGCACTACGGTGGATACCGTGTTGCGGGCAGGCCGCGGTTCATCGAACCTCATGCGGATATCCTTTACAATCGCATTTTTCATGTCCCAGATTATCTGCATGATCTCTTCCTCAGCCCTTGTCAGGTACTGGTTTTTCGCTAATCTTCTCATATTCGGTAAGGTTTGGTTAAAAGCATTTTCAAAAACAGGATTCCAGGCAGAGAAATTTATTTAGTAATTCCTTTATACGCAAATATACAACTATCACAATAGTTGTGCAAGAATAAAGGAAGAAAAATGACTAACAGATTAGGAAAAATAACAGGATTAACAGTCCGGATCATATCCTTCAGCCCTAAAACCCATAATATAAATCATATCCGTATCCTGTATGATTAATAATATTTTAGGCCCCTTTTTACCGGAATTGGAAAAGACATCCTGCCCTATTCGCATAACAAAGCAGTGCTTTTGCCGTTCTTTAGGGGTCAGTATTATTGTGAAAACATAAAAGAATCGGATGAAACCCACATGTATTGCATACACAAACACTTATGTATATAATTATCAAACATGTGCGGTTCCATCATACCGCTAAAATCAAAATTATATTATGATGAAAAGAATTATATTAGTTATATCTCTTACGCTTGTGCCATATTTGCTGCTGTCGCAGGTTTCGCTTGTCATTGAAGGCACGACCACGAATAACACCGTCACGGGGAACTGGGCGGGTGTGAACATCCCGAGAGAGCAAAAGACTTCGCTTAAATACATGAATAACCAGATAACTTCAGTGAATGCTTCGGGATATCTGCTGCAGTCGGGCGATGAAGTGCCCAGGACTACCAACAATAACCTTGACGGAGCCGTTATCAGCGGTAACAAGCTGATCTGGAATGGCAGCGATGCTTCGTCAAAAACTCACGGTATGTTCATGGGATACAACATCAACTTCAGCGTGAAATATAACTACCTCGACAAGACTCCCTATGGCATTCTTTTCAAATCGGGATCGGATGATGGTAAAAACATGACATATTCAACGGGTTACGGCGCTTCGTACAACATTGTCAAAAACTCGAATATGTCGGTTAGAATGAAGGGCATAAACGGAGTCCAGGTATATAACAACACATTTTACTCGAGCCTTAAGTCGGGGACGCTTATATACATAGATGCCAATAACGACAGGCCTGTCCCGGCCGCTTCAACGGGAGCAAGGATCAAGAACAATATTTTCTATACCGTTCACCAGATTCCCAATATAAGTATTGAAAGCAGATGTCTTTCCGATTTTGAAAGCGATTACAATGTTTTTTATTGTGAATCGGGTACACCGGTTTTTTCGGTCGATGGTTCTAGGAAAACTTTTGAACAATGGCAGGCCATGGGATACGACCGGCATTCGGTGGTTATAAATCCGAAATTCAAGAATACGACAGATTTCATACCATCAGCCAGGCTTGATTACGGCACAGACCTTGGGCAGACATGGTCGACCGGTTTGTCGACCGGCGCGGTATGGAGTGTAGGACAGACTCCTGCAACCACGAGCCAGAACGGCAAATGGCAGGTCGGAGCAATACTTTATGCAGCTGCACCAGCACCAGCACCAGCGCCAGCACCAGCACCAGCACCAGCACCAGCGCCAGCACCAGCACCAGCACCTACACCGGCCCCGGTAAACCAGGCTCCGGTAATTGTGGTGAATTACTCATCCGAAAACCTTTCGGGTTTCGTGGGTGAGATCGATGCAAGTGCAAGTTATGATCCCAACAAGGATAAGCTGAGTTTCTCGTGGCAGGTCCCTTCTTATGTCTCAGTATCATCCTCTACGGGCTCAAAGATCAGGTATCTCAGTCCGGTGGTTACAGAAGTTCAGACAGTGGAATTCATACTGAAGGTAAGCGACGGCAAGATAAGCCAGTCAAAGACCATCCCCGTGAAGATTTTTCCATACAAGCCCGAGTTGAAATCGGCAGAAGTAATCAATATAGAAGCAAGCGGTTTTCAGGCTCCCAATTATCCTTACAATATTATCGACGGCAATATAGGAACCATGTGGTCGGCTGTAGGGGACGAGCAGTGGGTTGTGATGGAACTGAAAGAAGCATTCAGTATTCAGCATGTCAGAATCGCGTTTAAGCCCGGACAAAAAGGCGAGGTCTATTTTGATGTGCTTGGATCGAATGACAAAGTGAACTGGGAGCCTGTTCTGACTAAAGAAGCCTCGTGCGGTTTCTCAGGCGATCTTCATGTTTTCGACTTTCCAGAAGCAAAATCGCAGGTCGGATATAAATACGTAAAACTTGTCGGCCATGCCAACTCCTCCGACAAATGGAATTATATTTCCGAATTCAGGGTTTATGGCTACAGGCATATCAGTGAAGCCAATTTTGAGGAACAAGCTGTTAAACTTTATCCCAATCCTGCCAGGGAATTAATAAAGGTTCGTATCGATGACGAAACATTCAATCCCGAGTTTGTCAGGATTGTCAGTATGACAGGAAAAGTGGTATATGAAGAAAAAATGAATCCCGGCCTCAAGGATTTTCAGATCCCTGTCAGTTTCAAGGGAGGCACTTATATTGTCCAGTTTGGATCAGGCGACATTACTCTCGGATACCAGATGCTTGTGGTAAACAGCTGAGGCTGCGATTCACATCAAGCATATACGATAAAATTAACAACAAATTTTTATCGAATATCGATAATTTTTACTATGAATATCGACAAGTTTTTTACCTGAAACGATATCATTTTCAAGCATTTTTGGTAGATTGTCCAGGAAGCCTAAAATGGTACATATTTTGTACTGCTTTTAACTGACATAATTCTGCTGGAAATGAAAACGATCAAATACATAACAGTCATTCTTCTCCTGTCTTCCGGATTCCTTATGGCGCCGGCAGATCTGCGTGCACAGGACAACAGGATTACACGGCAGGAGATGAATAAGATAAGAGAGGCAAGATTTCGGAAAAATTTTAAGATTATCGACACTCTTCTTAAGCAGAAGGACTTTGTGCTCAAAGCCCAGTATCTGCAGAATAGGTATGGAGACAGGATAACAGTGACTCCCCTGCTGAACTTTATCAAGGTAGAAGGTGAGACGGGTGTATTGCAGACTGGCAGTACAATGGGTCTCGGCCTGAACGGAGTAGGAGGCGTGACTGCCACAGGACGCATAGGGAAATGGCAGTTGCTGCCCGATGAGAAAAGATTGATCCATACGCTGAAGTTCAGCCTGCTTACCAACATAGGACACTATGATGTCACTATGACCGTCAGGCCTGACGGTAATTCAAGGGCAACCATTTCGGGTATAGGGAATGACAAGCTCACATGGGAAGGAGAAATTGAGGTAAGCGGAAACTCAAGAGTGTTCAAAGGGCACAACACGTTCTAACCGTTCTATACGGTATGCGGCCGCACGACTGCACGACCGCACGACCAAAATAACACGACTGAAATTTCTCTTCTCAGTTAACAAAGAATTCGAATAACAGTGAGGCGTTTTTAATGATCTTTCCTGTCTCCAGTTCCCAGTAGGGATAAATACATTTTACACTTTCTTCGTCCATTTTTCCTGCTCTTTATAGGACCAATTTATTATTAAGAGGGTGCGGTTCCAAATAAAATGGCCCGGATTTGATGACAGGATGAAAGCTTTACATTAACCGTCAAAATAATGTGACAAAAAAAAGTGCGCATCGCGCACTGCATATCACTTACCGCTAAATTGAATGATTTTGTGGGTTGTACTGGATTCGAACCAGTGACCCCTACCCTGTCAAGGTAATGCTCTAAACCAACTGAGCTAACAACCCCTTTTCAACGCAAAAATAATATTAAATTTCTATTATCAGCTATCCCTCTGCCTTAGTACGGCAATTATGAAAAATCAAATCCCGAAATATAGGCAGGAGCATCATAGAAAACTTCCTTATCCTCATCGGTGAAATTCAGGAACCTGGTATAGACCAGCCCGGGTTTTGCATTCAGTATCCTGTTCAGAGCACCCATTCTGACCACGGTACGCAGCTTTTCAAACAGCTCGCTGCGGTCGTCGAGCCAGGTAAGTCCCGTATTGAATCCTTCGGAAGCACACACAGCCTCGAAGAGACTGGCAATAAGTTCCTCCCTTCCCTTTTTGCAGTAAATGCCATGGAATACAAGGTGCCTGAACTCTTCGGGATGAAACAGTCTTTTAAAAAAGGGCGCCCTGGGAAGGACCTTCATGTAGATCCAGCCCCACACTCCCGGCATATCGTATACCTTGTACATTGAGGGAATGGCGTTAACCCCGGCCACTATCTCTCCATCTTCCCTGAGAACATAGTATTTGTCGCCGTGAAAGATATGGTCTGTACTGAACAGGGAGTAATCGCGGTAATAGTCGAGAAGCAACTCCTTTACCTGCTCCTTTTCCTCAGGGCTGCTGATTTTTGAGACCCTGGAATCGGGTTTGGGGTTGAACCTGCTGAAAGCAACCGTGAGAAACGACCTGATATACTCGTATCCAAGCTGGTGAATCAGGTTCTTCGATCTTTCGTTCATACTTTCAACGAAAGCATACATAATGTGCTTCTCGTCCTCGCCTATCGGTTTAAAATTAAGCAGATGAGGCTTGCTGAAGATGTCGAGCGTCTTTTTCTTGAAAGAATCGTCCTTTTCTGTTTTGATGATTACTTTCTTTTTTCTTTGGGAGATATCAGCCTGATAAACCGAATCAAAAGCAAGATATCTCAGATAGGATGAGGGATAACGCAGTTTTCCCTGGCCGGTTATCCTGTAACATGATCCAATTGTTCCCGTAACCTTGTTTTTCCTGTAGAGGGAAATGAATCTTATCTGGTCGCCGTATGCGGCAATGCGCGAAGGGATGTTTTTCAACTGAAATCTCAGTCCCCCTTCAGAACCCTGGACTGCCCTGCTTAGGATTTCAATCATCCCTTCATTGGCATGGTCAGAGACTTTGACCTCCAGATCTTTGTGCCTGATTATGGTTTTTTCAAACATATACCGTACGCTTCAATTATATCTTATTAACATCAAGAGAGCCAAATACCCTCTGAAGCAAGGGAGTTATCCTTGCCGCCACTTCCTTTCTTATCTTAAGTTCTTCTTTTTCAACTTTAGAGAACATACCGTCCAGGGCTTTCCGTGTAAGGTAATCATCGAGGTCGATGTTCACCGCTTTGAATCCGGCCAGTTTCCCGGGAATCGTATTGGCAAAGGAATTCCATTTTCCGGTGAGGGCAAGCCAGGAATCCTTAGTAGAGATATTTGCGACAATTTTCTTTTCGGTCGAAGCAGTGATCTTTGGTTTATAGAGCGAGACAAGAGCCTCAGATGTAGTGGCCTTGAGGTAAGTGGTTGCGGCGTTGTCGGCTCCCCTGAGGATGTTGAATGCATCGGCTATGGTCATCGAACTGATGCTGCCGGCGAATATCGGCGCCACTTCCTTTGCTGCATCCTCTGCAGCCCTGTTGATCCTGAGGATGACATCCTCAACCAGCTGTTCCCCTCCGGGAATCTTGGAGATATTGTCAATAATTACTCCGGCCTCTTCCGGAAGAAGGATTTTGATGGCAGCATCGCCATAGTATCCGTTCTCTGCCGCAAGCCTCTCAGCCGAATTGCGAGCCCCAATGGTAAGGGCTTCCTTCAATCCCTTTACAACTTCTTCTTCTGTTAGGGGAACGCCGGCTGTGGACTGAAGCACATTGAGAAGCTCCGCGCAGCCGGCAGAGATCATAAGCAATACTAAAAGAACAATAGCTCTGATCCTCATGACTGGTTTTTAAAATTTCCCTAAAGATACAAATTACAGCTAAAGTCATGATACATCAGGAAGCAGGGTTTTTGCAATTATTAAATCTTCAGGGTTGGTTATTTTAATATTTTCCCTGTTTCCTTCAACGATGCGGATATCTTCCCCTGATTTTTCAAGCACCATGGCGTCGTCGGTGAATTCGGGACAGAAATCAGTGCTGTAGGCTTTTTTAATCAAGCGCGAATAAAAGACCTGTGGTGTCTGGATAAGCCTCAGGCAATGCCTGTTAACCGGTATGTTGCCGGCATCCGTCACCATACGCACCGAATCGGCAGGGCTGACGGCGGGGATAGCGTTTCCGTAGAGGGCAGCAGTCTCAAAGCAATTCCTTATGGTGTTCGTGCTGACGAGAGGTCTAACCCCGTCGTGAATGGCAACCAGACTTTCATCGTCGACAAGCGCGAGCCCATTCCTTACCGATTCAAACCTTGTCTGTCCTCCTTCGGCAAGGGAATGAGGCAGCTTGAAGGAATGCTTCACTTTCAGCTCATTCCATAAACTGAAGCGGTCACCCGGCAGCACGATGATTATTTTGATCTGAGGATCAAAGGAGTAAAAGCGTTCAGCGGTATGCATCAGGACAGGCTTTCCCGCTAGTTCAAGGAACTGTTTCGGGATAACTGTACCCATTCTTCTGCCGGTGCCTCCGGCAACTATCAAAGCATATAGGTCCATACAGGTTGACTCAGCTTTCAGCCCCGGCCTTCATTCACCGGGGGTATAAGAGAGGGCTTGCTGTTATAAATTATTCCTTTGTATACAGGAATCTCCTGATGCTTCTCTTGGGTGTCTTTGCAAACTCCTCGCGGTGGATCTTGAATTTGCTAACAGCCATGAAATCGGGAAGCCGCTCGTTGACTGATTTCCTGGTAGCCTCAAAGATGTCCAGAAGCTGCTCCTCCGATAAATTCTCGTTCTTTACGGCCTCAAGATCAGGATATATCAGTACTACAAGCTTATTATCCTCAGAAATGACAAGCGATTCGGCTACATAATCCATATTATTGTAGACAGCTTCGATCTCCTCGGGGAAGATATTCTTTCCGGAAGGACCAAGTAACATGCTCTTGCTTCTTCCCTTTATAAAGATATTCTTATCCTTGTCCATTATTCCAAGGTCGCCGGTATGCATCCAGCCGTCTTCATCGATGATCTCCGCGGTGGCTTTTTCATTCTTGTAATAACCCATCATCACGTTCTCGCCGCGGAGGATTATTTCTCCTACTTCCTTTTGCGGGTTGGAGGAATCGATGGTAACCTCCAGGGTGTCGACCGGTCTTCCTGAAGCCCCCAGTTTTGTGGTATTCCAGGATGCATAGCTGATAAGCGGTCCGCATTCGGTCATTCCATACCCGACCGTGAACTTAAAGCCGATTTTTTTGAAGAACCTTTCGGCTTCGGGGTTGAAGGCAGCGTCTCCTATCACTACCTCCTTGAAACGCCCGCCGAAAGTCTCGGTAAGTTTCTGATTGATCTTCCTGTGAAGGATCCCGTTTATTCCGGGAATGGCAAGGAGTATCTTCATATGAGGCTTTGATATGACAGGGAGGAGCTGTTTCTTGAAGATCTTTTCTATCACCAGCGGAACCGAGAGTATTAGCCTCGGGCGTATTTCCTTGAATGCCTGAACTATAATCTGCGGCGAAGGAGTCTTCGACAGAATTGTAATATGGCAACCGTAGGTGAATGGAAAAAGGAATTCGAAAGCGCAACCATAAGTATGGGCAAGCGGCAGGAATGAAACGAGAGGATCACCCGGGTCGAGGGGCATGTTTGCCTGGGCATATCTCACATTTGCCGCCAGGTTATTATGGGATAACATTACACCTTTCGAAAAACCCGTGGTTCCCCCGGTGTAGCTTATCACCGCCAGTTTGTCGTTGCTTATATCCGAGAATTTAACGTCTTCCTTTTTCAGCTCCGGATATGCTTTCCGGTATTTTTCCTCCAGTGAAGCAAAAGTCTCTTTGAAGATCTCATCCTTTGCCGTTATCAGCGAGAAGTCGTCGACTGAAAAGACAGCCTGTATCTGAGGGATTTTAGCCGGATCAATAGTTTCGTAGATCTTATCGTCAGCAAATAATATCCTGGCATCCGAATGATTAATCAGGTTTGCCAGATCGTCGGGTTTGAAATCAGGAAGTATGGGTACGATAACGGCCCCGTAGCTTACGGTTGCCAGATAGATGATGCACCAGTTCGCAGAATTTCTTCCTGCAAGGGCTATCTTGTCGCCTTCCCTGATGCCGGTCTCCCTGAAGAAGATATGCATCTTGAGTATCTTACCGGCGATCTCCTTGTATGATAAACCCTTTTCCCTGTAATTCGACAGGGCTTCTATTTCCCAGTTCTGGGTTATACTCTGTTCAATATAACCGATCAGTCGTTCTTTGATCATAATTTCAGGTTATTGGTCGGCAACAAAGTTACAACTTATATGCAATTCCGGGTGTAAAAAAAGCTATACGGAGTACATTACAACTAACAGTATCGTTGACAACAAGTTAACCATAGTGAAAAAATAATTGTACTGTTCCCTTTTCTTGCTGAAATAATTCAGTTTCCTGGCAAATATCCCGATGTTTGGGGTAAAGAGTACTATCAGAAAGGCAAAGAACTCTATTCCGAAAAAGACTTTGTCGAGACCTCCCTTTACGAGAGCAGAAAGGTAGACAATAATACACAGCACGAGAAGATAGAAAAGGTAGCTGATCTTCAGAAGGAGCGTTGATAATAGTCTGCGCTTGTGAAGCCGGTGGGGTTTCAGATAGGCGTAAGCCCCGGAAAATATTATAATAATAAAGAAAATACCGAGAACATGATTTAATATCTGATTGAAATTTGCCATATCTGCGGTTATAAATGTTTTTTCACGATTCCCTGAGTGACCATATCAGTGAGCTTGCACCCAGTACTGCTGCATTCTTCGTGCTGAGCTTCGAAGGAAGAAGTTTCACCTTGTCTTTGTAGATATGAAGGAGGTTCTCTTCCATCGATTTTCGTGCAGGCTCAAATATAAGCTCCTTTGCCTGGGCAAGTCCTCCGAAAAGGAATATTGCCTCGGGGTTGAGATGTGAGATAACATCGGCAAGCTTGAAGCCAAGGATGATGCCGGTGCGTTCGAAAGCAGCCAGGGCTATCGGATCACCTTTTTTTGCCGCTGTGTTTATCATTTCAGCATCAAGCTGATCGAAGCTGAATTTTCTTAGTTCGCTGGGAGCTATGCTGTCGGCCATTACCTTGAGCAAGGTCCGTTTCAGTCCGGTTGCCGAGACATAAGTTTCGAGGCAGCCTTTTTTGCCGCAGTCGCATTCACGGTTGCAGAGCCCCGGCCTGATGGTCGTATGGCCGAGTTCTCCTGCAAAACCCTGATGCCCGTAGAGCAGTTTCCCGTTTACGACAAAACCGCTTCCCAGTCCGGTTCCCAGGGTGATGACCACAAAATCCTTCATGTTCTTGGCGCCTCCGTAAACCATTTCACCCACGGCTGCCGCGTTGGCATCGTTTGTTACCACAACCGGCAGATCAGAATGCCTGGCGAAAAGCTCAGCCAGGGGAGTGATCCCCTTCCAGGGAAGGTTGGCGGGATGTTCGATAGTACCCTTGTTTATATTGCCCATTGGCGCTCCGATTCCGAAACCGATGAGTTCCACATCATCTTCCGATTTCCTGTAGATCTGCATTATCTTTCCGTACAACGCGGCCACGTACTCATCGGCCCTGGGATACTGGGAAGTCTTTATCTTGTCTTCAGCAATGATGTTACCCTTGCGGTCGACTATCGCGAATGCCGTGTTCGTACCGCCTATATCAATGCCTGCTACTGCTTTCTTACGTGAAATGTCTGAATGTTTTTACACGATTTATCAGACTATTCCGGAATATATATATCTCCATCCTGTCTGGCCCTCTGCCCATGAACCAACTCGACACCAAAAGCCAAGCCGGTTTCACA
>ERZ1026800.696-NODE-696-length-26448-cov-3.118802_pt1 | contig 26448 bp, 24 predicted proteins | sample MGYA00520873_ERZ1026800 | MGnify/ENA primary metagenome ERZ1026800 (study PRJEB33270, sample SAMEA104284475) | anaerobic digester metagenome | biome: Anaerobic digester microbiome; feature: mesophilic sludge digester; material: Anaerobic digester biomass | place...
ACCATCCTGGACACCTTCGAATTACATTATGAAACCTGGCAAGAGACTTTTGCAGGGCGCGATATTACCTTTAACCAGGAAATCTTTCGCTCCCATTTTGGTGCCAACAATCGCGAGACCGTGCCGATTTACTTAGGATACGAACCTGACGACTCAACTTACACACAGATTGCCAACCATAAGGAAGAGCTTTTTCGTCAGCAGCTGTCCACGAAAGCCCGGCTTTTCCCGGGTGTTAATGATTGGTTCGCCTATTTTGCGGATCACGGTGCCAAGCAAGCTATTGCGTCCTCCGCTAATATGGAAAATATTGAGAAAGTAGTCGATGCTTTTGGAATTCGGCATTACTTTGACACATTGGTTTCAGGCGAGGACCTCCCCAGCAAGCCTGCTCCGGATATCTTCCTGCGTGCAGCAAGAATATTAGGTGTCCCCCCTGAGTGTTGCGTAGTGTTCGAGGATTCCTATCATGGAGTCAATGCGGCTAAAGCTGCCAGCATGGTGAGTGTTGGTTTTGCGAGTACCGCGCACTTCAAACCGGGGGACGCTGATTTAATCCTGCATACCTATGCGCAAGACCCTGCCCCCATAATCCAACGCATCCTGCATCTGATCGAAACGCGCAAGCTTATCCAAAGATAAAAGGAATCACAGCAATCAGGCAGAAACCTAAAAAGACAATCACCGTAGCCATTTGAATATCTCGCTTTGCACGCGTGTCCTTCAGTTCTGGCTGGAATTCGGTCCACTCCAATTGCCATTTTGGTCCTGCAAGGAAAGCAAATAAACCGCCAGCGATTAATCCGCCTAAATGCCCAAAATAATCAATATTTAGTGCCGGATTAAATCCAATGGACAAGTTCAACAGCAAGATAAAAATCAGGTTGAAAAGTAAGCCGCGCGAGCGCCCGCCTAAGTAACGCTTGTTTTGAACTACAAAGATAATTTCAGCAGCCAGCAATCCAAATATGGCTGTGGACGCTCCTAAAGAGGCTGCCGGCGTAAGCACAAACGAAAGCACGTTCCCACCAAATGCAGCAATAAAAAACAGGAGCAAAAAGCGCTTATGCCCGTAGATACCCTCTAATTGCACTCCTAAAACATAGAGCGCATATAAATTCGAAGCTAAATGCAGCAGCGACCCATGGAGAAAAGCGGGTGTAATCAGGCGCCAAACTTGACCAGCTAAGATGGGCTGCTGGATTTTACCAAGGTACAAGAACAGCAGGTCAAAACCAAGGTAACGTTCCGATAATACCTGCAACAGGTAGAAGACCGCAATCACACCCATCAGGATAAAGGTTGCTTTCGGCTTTACTGCATTCAGACGCACAGCCATCGGTGCCGGTTGCGCGGTTGGTGTTGGTGTTTCTGGTGTTTGTTCGTTCATAAGGTTACCTGGCGAGGATGGACACGATGGTGTTCAGCAGTAATAATATCTTGAATTATGTCAACAGTCTGCTCGAGCTTATCTTCAGCATTGACCACGATGTAGTCAAATATATCTAAATGGCTGAATTCCTGCTCTGCTGTGCGCACGCGCAGCTCAAATTCTTCTGGTGATTCGCTGCAGCGTGAAGCTAAGCGGTTAATCCATTCTTCACGCGAGCTAGCGGTAAGAAAGATCAAAACCGCTTCTGGGCAAAGTGAGCGAATCGTCATGGCACCTTGCACATCTAAGCGCATGATTACGTCTTTGCCGGATTCTAGCGCTTCCTTAACTTGCCTGCGAGGGATACCTTTATAGTCCGAGTAGACCTTAGCATGCTCGAGCAGCTCACCCGCAGCAACTAAGCGTTCGAATTCTTCACGAGAGACAAAAAAATAATCAACCCCATTTTTCTCACAGGGGCGGGGTGGCCGTGAAGTCATGGTAATAACAAAGTGCTGGTTACTATATCTGGTACGCAATGCCTGTACCACAGCATCCTTACCGATGCCTGAAGGGCCAGAAATGACCAGTAATAAGGGTGAAAAAGGTACTGATCCAAAATAAGCGCTTTTTTCGGTCATATTGCCATCCAATTAGCTGAAGATTTATGCCATAATTATACCCTTCGGGTACTCTACCCTTCGGGTACTCTACCCTTCGGGCACTTTACCCTTCGGGTACTTTACCCTTCTGGCACTCTATCCTTCGGGCACTTTACCCTTCGGGTACTTTACCCTTCTGGCACTCTATCCTTCGGGCACTTTACCCTTCGGGTAGGTTGGCATTCAGGCCATTAAGCCTCGGCTAGCTACACCGAGGTTGCCTGAGTATCTCGGGTATTATAATAGAGGAAAATCATTATCGAGGTGGTTGTATGCCCTATTATGATTTTCGATGTAATAATTGCCACAAACGCTTTGAAGTCTTTCTAACTTATGCCGAGTTTGACCAGAAAAAAGTCAGCTGCCCGCATTGCAATTCTGAGAATCTAACGCGCCTGATTCGGCGGGTGCGCATCAGCCGTGGTAATTCAATCAGCTTAGAAAACTTGGATGACGATCAAATGTTAGAGGATTTGGAGCAAGATCCACGCAAATTGGGGCGGATGATGCGCGAGTTGAGTTATGAAACGGGAGAAGAGCTTGGCCCAGAATTTGATGATGTGGTTGAGCGCTTAGAGCGTGGCGAAAACCCTGAAGAGATTGCCAATTCTCTTCCTGATGAACCCGCTGATTTGGGCGAAGTGTAATCCCTTCGCAAAAGAATCCCTTTAGTCTAGTTAGGCTGCTCCAGGAGCTCGAGCAAATCAGCATAAGAGCGCACAGTGCGCACCTTTTCAATAAACTCCTTAAATGTTCGGCTTTCAGCCCAAAGCTTACGGACTGCCGGTCCAACGGGATCTGCGCCAGCTGCGCCACCACCAGGCTGGTCGTTATAAGAGCCATAAAAAGCAAAATATGCCTGGTTGATTTTACGAATATGGTAGCCATGCTCCCAGAAGAATTGCCGGCGCATTTCCATATATTGTTCAGCTTCATTTATCTTACCAGCAGCAAGTAATTCATCGACGCGCAAACGCGTCTGGCGCATCTCTGCGCGAAAATCAAAAACCACAGTAGCTTCCGCGCCAGGCTCTTGCAATTTCGAGCGCATTTTCGGGGCAGCAGGCGGCGGCAGTTTATCGGGAAAGCTTGCCTTCAGCACCGTATTACCAATTTCCGTACCAGCTAAGCTTGCCACGGTTTCATTGATCGTGCGCATTTGAGGATTCACATCATAACGCAAACCTAAGGGGTGGAAGAATAGATAATTGTGCATCCACTCGTGCGCGACGGTTTCAATCAGCCAGCTGAAACTTGTCGTTTGCATCACCATAGTAGGGTAAGCACTCAGTCCGCCAATCGGTTCCACCAAGGCAGAATAATCAAATTCTGTATAAATTCCCTCCTCAATCGCTTCCTTTTGCAAAGTATCCAACCCGGGGAGTAAATTAAGGCTCAAGACTGTACGTATTTCTGTGCGGGGTGAGACGATCAAATTAAGCGGTAGATCCGAAATCTTATAAAGCACTGGCGGAAACACTTGACCGCCCCAGCTAAAACCCATTTCCGCTAAAGTACGCTCAGTTTGCGATTGAACTACAGCCTCCACAATCGTTGCCAAATCAGCAAGATACTGTTTTTCATCAGTAAGTTGTGATTGCAGCTCAGCAACTTTTTCATCTCGATTCGCCATCTCTGGCGCTGAAACCGCTTCGTCTAAGCTGGTGTTCAACTGATTAACAATCTCCACTTGTTGAAGGTAGCCATCGACCAGCATGTTTTGCTGCTCAACCGATAGAAACTTATCCACTTTGAGTGCAGCAAGGATGCCTTTCTCCATCAAGGCTTGCACCGTCCAAGCGCTAAAGTCAAACTCCACACTACGCGAATACTTGCGTAAGGCTTCCAACGGATCCCAAAGCGCAGCGCTGGAGCTTGTGAGCAGTAAGAGCATAGCAACAACCACTAACTCTAATCGCAGAATTTTGCGGAACGTCCAACCAGTAGCGGCTTCGTAAGGCATGCGAGCATTTTAACACGGAGCTGGTTTGCTGAAGGTTAATACCAACCTTTGTGCGAACAAGTGTTTTTTAGAAAAGTTTTTCCTCTTTCTAACCTAACAAAACACAGCGTTTCACCTCAAGAGCTCGACGGCGCAAAGAAGCCTTCATGCTATAATCCGATTACAAATTTCATTCGGTGGAGAAGATATGGCAGGGCGCGCCAAATCAACTAGTAAAACCAATAAAAAAACAAGCAAAAGTGGTACCAGGTCTTCTAGCCGTTCATCAACGCGTAAATCCACACCAGCCAAATCCTCCCGCTCCACTTCCCGCAAACCTACACCAAAAACAGCAACTACCTCGCAGCCTGTTTTTACACTTACCAAAGACCAAAAATACAATATTTCCGGAATTACTCTCCTTGTCATTGCCATCCTGACGCTGGTTAGTTTATTCACCTCCAGCGCTGGGACCTTGCCGAACTGGTGGGCAGGGGTTTTATATAAGGGTATTGGCTGGGGGGCATTTCTTTTACCCATTTTGTTGCTTTTCGGGAGCGCCTGGTTCCTTTTTCTGCGAAAGCAGGAGAAGTTCTCTAAAATCGCGCCTGCCCGCCTCATTGGGGTGACTCTATTCCTCTTCAATCTATTGGCATGGTTTCAGCTGCTTGCCAATAGGCTACCTGGGCAGGATCAAATTGGGGGCGGAGCAATTGGCAGTTTCCTTCTGACGACCCTTACACGCTGGTTTGGAGCACCTGGCGCATTGATTTGGTTAATTGCTTGGCTGCTCATTGCCCTTATTCTGCTCATTGATCTCTCGATGACTGAGGTAACCAGTGGAGTAAGTAAAGCTTTCAAAGCTATGAACAACCAAATTTCTCGCCTAAAGAGCAAGCAAGCCGCCCGTAAAGCTGCCCAGCAAGCTAAGACGGCGCCCGCACCTGAGCCTTCAGAGGAGGTTACAGCACCCCGAAATGGGAGTAACCACCCTGCCCAATCAGTTCCATCTACCCCCTTGATGCCTGCCTCTCAACGCGCTCACCCATGGGTTCTGCCTAACCCTGAAGACATCTTGGCACCGGTGACCGTCGCCACACCGGATAGCGAAAACGATCACGATCGCGCCCGCGTCATTGAAGAGACCTTGCGTTCGTTCAACACACCTGTCCATGTAGTTGAAATTCGCCGCGGTCCAGCGATTACCCTATTTGGCGTGGAGCCAGACTATATTGAAAGCCGCAACGGCAAAACGCGGGTGCGGGTCAGTAACATCGTGCACTTAGCGGATGACCTCGCCATGGCGCTCAAGGCATCGCGCATCCGCATTCAAGCGCCGGTACCGGGCAAGGGCTACGTCGGCATCGAAGTACCAAACCAAAAAACTGAGCTAGTTTCACTTCTGGAAATTGTGCAAAGTCCTTCCTTTGCTACCAACCCTGACCCACTCAAATTTGCCCTAGGTAAAAACGTCGCCGGTCAGCCTTTTACCGCCAGCTTAGCGGATATGCCGCACCTCCTGATCGCCGGCACCACCAACTCGGGCAAGTCAGTGTGTGTCAATGCCATTTTAGCGAGTTATCTGCTCACACTCACGCCAGACCAAATCCGCTTTGTGCTTGTGGATCCTAAGCGCGTGGAACTTACCAGTTATAACGGCATTCCTCATCTGCTAGCTCCTGTCATCGTAGATGCAGAAAAAGTAGTCGGCGCTTTGCAATGGATGCTGCGCGAAATGGACTTGCGTTACCGCATGTTTGCTGAGACGGGCGTACGCAATCTGGTGGAATACAACCAGCTGAAAGCCGCTGAGGGAGCGAAAACCTTACCCTTCCTATTGGTCGTCATTGACGAGCTGGCTGATTTGATGATGCTCGCCCCCGATGAGACCGAACGCGCGCTTACCCGCCTGGCACAATTAGCCCGCGCTACAGGCATTCATCTGATTCTTTCAACCCAACGTCCTTCCGCGGATATCATTACCGGCTTGATTAAAGCAAACTTCCCCGCCCGAATTGCCTTTGCTGTCGCTTCCAGCGTGGATAGCCGCGTTATCCTCGACCAACCTGGCGCTGAACGCTTGCTCAGCAAAGGGGATATGCTCTTTTTAGCACCAGATTCTGCCGCTCCCGTGCGATTACAAGGCACTTTTGTTTCCGATGCTGAGATCAGCCGGTTGACTGAATTTTGGCGCCAACAAGCAGCCCAGCTTTCTGGTGAAGAACGTCCAGATATCGCAGTATTCGCGTCTGAAAGCCATCCTCCCTTAGTTAACCCTACGCTCGTTCAACAGCCACTATGGCAGGAGTTGGAAAAGGATACTGATGAAAGCGATGCAGACCCTATTACCAATGAAGCTTTAAAGATCATCCGCAATGAAGGACGCGCTTCTGTATCTATGCTCCAACGTAAATTGCGGATTGGTTATACTCGCGCTGCACGCATCATCGAATCGTTGGAGGAGAAAGGCATCGTCGGACCACCTGACCCACAAACGGGGGTGCGCGAGGTGTTAGATTACGGTAAGTACGGGCCAGTTAATCAAGATTAAAATGGTGCATTTCTCTTTTCATAGGAGTGAATTTCGGTTGCCGCAATTTACTGGTTTAGGTTGCAAATTTAAGGTGATTAAACTATAATCACCATCAAATTTGACGTGGAGTTATTTGTTCATGAGTGATTATGATGACGAAAGTAAGGCTGAGAATTTAGAAGAGAGCGAATCGCAGTCCATGGATAAAATGGAGGAATTGCTCGATTCTAATTTCATTATCGACTTCCCCAAAGCAGGGGAAATTCGTGATGGTATTATCGCCAGCATCTCCGAGGGCCAAATCTTGGTCAGCGTTGGTGCCAAATCCGAAGGTGTTATTTCTGGAAAAGAGTACGAAGGTATCCCACAAGAAATATTAGAAACATTAGAGGTTGGAAAGGCGATCCCGGTTTATGTGGTCACTCCAGAAGACCAAAACGGCAACCTCGTCCTCTCATTCATCCGTGCCGTTGAAGAGCAAAGTTGGCAAGATGCTGAAGATTTGCTTAAATCCGGTGAAAGCTTTGAATCAGAAATTGTCGGGTACAACAAAGGCGGGCTCATCGTGCCTTTGAGCACTATTCGCGGTTTTATCCCCGCCTCACAGCTTTCCTTAAGCCGTAAGCTCGAAATTACTGGCAGTACCCCTGAAGAGAAGTACAAATCAATGGTTGGCGAGAAAATTGAGTGCTGCGTCATTGAAGTGGATAGAGAACGCCACCGTCTGATTTTAAGTGAACGTGCTGCCAGCGGCGAAACCCGCGATATGATCCGAGATAAAGTTCTTGATAACCTCCAAGAGGGCGATGTTCGTACTGGTCGGGTTACAAGCTTGGCTGATTTCGGCGCCTTCGTCAATATTGGCGGAGCTGATGGCTTAGTGCATATCTCCGAAATCACATACGATCACATCGACAATCCTAAGGAAGTGCTCAAAGTTGGCGATGAAGTCAAAGTCAAAATAATCAGCATTGACCGCGACCGCAAGCGCATTGGTCTCTCGATGCGTCAATTGCAGGAAGACCCCTGGACCAGCCAGGTTTCTCACCTCAAGGTCGGTCAACTGGTTGAAGGTGAAATTACCCGTCTGACGAATTTTGGCGCCTTTGCCCGATTGGACGTCCCAGGTGAGCTGGAAGGCTTAATCCATATCTCTGAAATCAGCGAAAAACGCGTTGAACATCCGAAAGAAGTCTTAAAAGTAGGAGACCATGTCGCCTTGAGGATTCTGCGCATCGAAGAGGACGAACACCGTATCGCTTTAAGCCTGCGCCGCGTGGATTCAGCCCAATATGTTGACCAGGACTGGAAAGCCTTAGCGAAAGACTTGGATGTTTCCACTTCTTCCCAGGAGGAAACTTTAGGGGATATCGTGGGCACAATTCCAGCGATAGAGGAACAACCCACCGAAGAAGTTGCTGAAAGTGAAGCAGCTCAAGCAGAAAACCAAGAAGTCCAACCGGTTGAAGAAGAAGCACAAACGGAAGAGGCTGCTGATCAACAGGCAGCTGAAACTGACGAAACACAAGAAACCGAAGATAAAGAGGAAGCATAAAACCTTAATTAGCGCTGGAAACAAACCGTTTCCAGCGCTTTTTTTATTCCTATGACCTGGTTCATCGATGCCCATGAAGATATCGCCTGGAATATAGTTACATTCCAGCGCGACTATACCCGTTCCGCTTTCGAAACCCGCCAATTAGAAGCCAGCACATCCATTCCCGCTTTTAATGGGGATACAATGCTGGGTTTGCCAGAATATAACCAAGCTGAGGTACGGCTCGTATTGAGCACGCTTTTTGCTGGCCCTGCGCACGCTGGTGCTCAAGAACCAGCGCTTGCTCCGGTTTATCACACAGCTCTCGAAGCTAATCATTTCTACTGGAACCAACTACGGGTTTATCACCAGCTCTGTGAGAGTCATCCCCATGCTTTTCGCTTAGTGCTTTCGCGGCAGCAGCTGCAAGCCCACTTGCAAGACTGGGAAGAAAATGATGACGCGCATAAATTACATCCGGTCGGGTTGGTGCCTTTGATGGAAGGCGCAGAGGGCATCCTCTCCTGTGATGAACTCCCACAGTGGTGGGAAGCCGGTTTAAGAATTATCGGACTCGCTTGGGGCGGCAACCGCTATACCGGCGGAACTCATGCCCCTGGGCCGCTTACTGCCGAAGGCAATGATTTACTCGATGCTATGGCTGAAATCGGTTTTATTCTCGACCTTGCTCACATGGATCGGCAAGCTGCTTTCCAAGCGCTGGAACGCTATCCAGGTAGGATTATCACCAGTCACGCCAATGCTAGCCGTCTGGTAGAGAATTACGAGGGCAACCGTTTATTAGAAGATGATCTGATCCAGGCGATGCTTGAACGCGACGTGGTAATAGGCGTTGTTCCCTATAATAACTTCCTCAAGTTTGGTTGGAAAGATAGCGGCGGGCGCGAGCGGATAAGCTTACGTATGGTCGCAGAGCAAGCCGATTATATTTGCCAGTTGGCTGGCGATGCTGATCACGTTGGCATCGGCACGGATTTTGACGGCGGTTTTGGCTTGCAATCCACGCCGATCGAGCTCAATTCCATCGCCGACTTACCTAAATTGCTCCCCTATTTGCAAGAAATGGGTTACAACCCAGATGAGTGCGATCGGATTGCTTCAGGCAATTTTCTGCGTGTGTTAGAATCAGGATTACCATAAAAATCGAGTTTGATATGGAACCCACGAATCACAATAGCGAAAATAATCTTCCGAACAGCATCAATGAAGAACCCGCGCAAGAGCCTTTTCCAAAATTTCGTGCTCGCCTTGGGCTAACCTTACTGATGATTGGGTTCATTATTTTCCTCATTGGCGCTAAACCAGAGATTTTTGAACTCAACCGGGGGACTGCCATTGGCTTCTTGCAAATTATCGTCATGCTCATCGGGCTCGGCTTGGTCACTTGGGGGGGATGCTTAACTCTCTTCGCTTTCTGGCGGAATGGGGAACGCCCTCTCTTGGCAGATTTTGGGACACGGACATGCGCAACAGGTTTTGTGATTTGCTTCTTTACCGCGCTGGCTGATGCTTTTGGCTTTGGTACTAATCCCTTGCCAAATGTCTTTCTCGGCAATTTGCAAACCAATGGGTTAATGATCGGCATGGGCATTATTGGCATCGGCTTCTTGATGATGCTGCGCTATAAGCGTGAATAACCCACCATCCAAGCTATACACATATTATCTGGTTAATTCTCCCTTTGATATAATTTGCATTCACAAAACATGAATAATTCATTGAATATCCATCACCTCGATAATGGTCTGACCGTCCTGCTCAAAGAAATCCACACCGCCCCAATTGTGAGCGCTTGGGTTTGGTATGGTGTCGGCTCCCGCAATGAAGTCCCCGGTAAAACCGGAGTGAGCCATTGGGTTGAGCACATGCAATTTAAGGGCACCAAGAAGCGCTCCGCCCAGGATATGGACCACACAATTGCCCGCCTTGGCGGTTATTGGAATGCCTTTACCAGCCCCGATTGGACAGCTTACTTTGAAACACTGCCTGCAAGCGCTTTAGAGACAGCATTAGAGCTGGAAGCTGACCGCATGACCAACAGCCTCTTTGACCCTCTTGAGGTTGAAACCGAACGCACCGTGATCATTTCAGAACGGGAAGGCTCCGAAAACGACCCACAATTTCTGCTCAACGAAGCTGTACAAGCGCACGCATTCAAGCACCACCCCTACCGTAATGAGGTCATCGGCTCCAAAGAAGATCTGCTTGCCCTGACGCGCGAAGATCTATATACTCACTACCGCCAAACCTACCAACCAGCCAATGCCATTCTGTGCTTAGCTGGGGACTTCGTCACTTCTGAGGCACTGCGCTTAGTTGAAAAACATTTCGGCAGCATTCCCGCTGGCAAAGTGGTCAAAAATATCCCAGAACCTGAAGAGGACCTGCCGGAACTCAGCCAACTCGAGCTGCAAGGTCCAGGCGAAACGACTTTTATCCAGGTGGCATATCGTTCACCTAAAGCCGATTCGGACGACTTTTTTGCCTTTTCTCTTATGGAGAGCTTGCTTACCGGACCTTCGAATCTGAACATGTTTGGCAGCGGCGGTGTGGGGCATCACACCAGCCGTCTTTATTTAGCCATGGTGGATGAAGGCTTAGCTGCTGGCGTTGGCGGTAGTTTATCAGCCAACATTGATCCTTCTACTTTCACGCTCTACCTGACGAAAAATCCAACTCGTACCATCGAAGAAGTTTTGCAAACTTTGGATAGCCAAATCGAGGCACTGCAAAGCCAGCCGATTGCCCAAACTGAGATTGACCGTGCTCTCAAACAAACCAAAGCGCTCTTTGCTTATAGCAGCGATAATATTACCAATCAAGCGTTTTGGATGGGTTATGCCTCCAGTTTTGCCCGATACGATTGGTTTACGCACTACGTCGACCGTATCTCTTCCGTCACCCCAGAGATGATCCAAAGCATTGCCCAAAAATATTTACAGCCACACGCGCGCGTCATCGGTGTTTATCAACCCAAGGATGGGAACTAAAATGCCAATGAGCCCATTATCTTCTGCAAAGCTTCCTGGTCCGGATGACATTCTGCGGCAAGAGTTCGCTAATGGTGCTGTCCTGCTCAGCCGCACCAATCCTTCCAGCCCAGCAGTCGCCATCCACGGTATGTTCCCCCCAGGTGCGTTAGCTGACCCTTCAGATAAGATTGGATTAGCCCATTTTATGGCAAGTATGCTCATGTCTGGCACGCACATTCACGCTTTTCGTGAGCTTAACGACTTAGTTGAATCCATGGGAGCAACGCTCGTTTTTGGTGGTGGAAAGGTAGCCACCTCTTTCGCTGGGCAATGCCTGCGTGAGGATTTACCTCAGCTGCTCGAAATCTTACTGGAAGTGCTCACTCAACCAGCATTCCCGGAAAAACAATTCCAACGCACAAAGATGCAGATCCTTACCGCTCAAGCCATTCAGGCACAAGATACCGCTGAGGTTGCAGAACAAGCCTTTGACCGAGCAATCTATGGCAGTCATCCGTATGCGCACCCGGACTTAGGCTACCCAAACACAGTGCAGAGCATCAGCAGAGAGGACTTACAGGCATTCCACCAACGTTTCGTTGGTCCTCGAGGAATGATCGTTGCGATCACGGGTGGAGCAGACTCTGAAGAGATCCTGCAAGCTTTCTCGCGCACTTTAGGCGCCTGGGAAGCACCCGCCCAAGAAACTCAGCCGTCTATTCCACCTGTACAGCCTATCCAAGCAACCTACCGGGAGCATGTACCCCTCGAAGAAAAAAGCCAAAGCGATCTAGTCATTGGCACCTTTGGGCCTAAAGCCACAGCATCCGATTATTTAGCAAGTACATTGGGGAATGATATCTTAGGCCAATTTGGAATGATGGGGCGCATTGGCGAGAGCGTACGCGAAAAAGCCGGTTTGGCTTATTACGCTTCCAGCTCGCTCGATATGGGCATTGGACCGGTCACCTGGCAAATTTCTGCCGGCGTCAACCCAGAGAACTTGGACCAAGCCATCGCTCTTATTCTTCAGGAGCTGGAGCGCTTCACCAATGAGCTGGTCACAGAAGATGAATTGGCTGATGTACGCTCCGAGCTCATCGGAAGGCTTCCGCTTTCAATGGAATCCAATGCTGGTGTAGCACAAGCATTACTTAATTTGGAGCGTTTTGGTTATGGGCTTAATTACTTGCGTGAGCTCCCCGAGAAGTTAGCTGCCATAACCCGCGAAGACATCCTCCTCGCAGCCCAGTGCTATTGGCACTTAGACAAACTGGTGATCACCTCAGCTGGAAAGCCGATATCATGATCAAATGTGGCGTTGATGCGGTCGAGATCAAGCGGCTCGACGAGATTAACCCTGCAATCCGTGCTCGTTTTATCCACCGGGTCTATACTCCCTTGGAACAAGCGCAGCTGCAAGGCAGTACAGAGGCTTTGGCTGGCGTTTTTGCTGCCAAAGAAGCTGTTGCTAAGGCACTCGGTACAGGCATCGGCAAGGTCCACTGGCAAGATATCGAGATTATCCATGCTTACAGCGGAGAGCCTGAAGTGCGTTTGCATGGTGCAGCTGCTGAAGTCGCTGCTGCCCGCAAACTCTCCGAGTGGGCAGTTTCAATCACTCATGACGGCGGAATGGCTATGGCAGTGGCAGTAGCTCGGGATTAAAAGCTGCCATGACCAAGATCCTCAGCCTCAGTGACGTTGAACTGCCTGCAATTTACAATTCCCGCATTAAAGAACGCTTCAACGAGGTCGATCTGGTCATCAGCTGTGGAGACCTTCCCTACTATTACTTGGAGTATGTCATCACGATGTTAAACGTGCCCTTATATTATGTGCACGGCAACCATGTTACAGAACTCCTCGATAACAGCGGTCAATTGCGTGCCAACCCCTGGGGAGCAATTAACCTGCATCGCCACGTAATCTATAACCGAGATTTCAACTTGCTCGTCGCTGGCATCGAAGGCTCTTTACGCTACTCTGGGGAGAAATACCAATACTCACCTGCCGCGATGTGGCGCATGGTTCTTTTGATGGCGCCCAGACTACTTTTAAACAAAGTAATATATGGCCGTTATTTAGATATTTTTGTGAGCCACAGCGCCCCATTGCATATTCAAGATGATAAAGACTACCCACACCGCGGCGTAGCTGCCTTTCGCTGGCTGATTAGTGTGTTTAAGCCTAAGCTTCATCTTCATGGGCATATCCACCTCTATAACCCCCTTCTGCCATGGAAAACACAATTTGGTGAGACTTTAGTTGTCAATTCTTACGGCTACCGAGAGATCAGCTGGCCAGTACTGCAGACTTCCCGCTTTAATGCTTAAGCCTATCGAGCGGTAAAGCATATAATGGGATGAGCATTTCCAGCCGGCTCAAGCCGCCATGCCGCCCTTGCATCATATTGATATGGTTAGGCCACCAGAGATAAGCATTGTTGTGCGGTAGAGCTACCAAGTCACCAATCCGATCATTTAATGCAGGGTTTTCTGGTCTCCGACCGAAAAGCTGTGCAGAAAGTGCCTCCTCGCCAGTGATGAGCGTAAATTCTCCAGGCCAAGCCTGAGCAAAGTACGCGCGGACAGCTGCCTCCGTGCCAGGCTTGAGGAACAGGAACGGCAGCCGGCTTTCGCAAGTCGGCAGCATACGCAGCATGTGTAAGAGCTCTGGATGAGCGTTCAGGTTGTATTTTTCATCGGGCGGGGTTGCAACCGCACCATGATCAGCAGTCAAAAGCAAGAGGGTGCTTTCACAAGCACTTTGTTCCAGCCCAGAGAGGAAATTTTCAGCCATAGTACGGCTAAATTCGGCAAAATGAGCAGCTATGCGCATGTCATCTGGTCCATAACGATGAATAAGGGTATCCAAGGTCGGCCAATAGACGTAAAGAAAACGCGGCTTTCCACAATGCAGGTTGAGCAAGTCGCGCAGGTCTGCCCACAGATCGCTCTCTGCCACGTAACCATGGAGGTTCGTTTGCTGCATATGCATTCGGGAGAGGCCGGAATTCCCAATGGTGTAAGGCAGGAAAGCATGGCTTTCGATACCGGCTCTATCAAATAAATCACCAAGGGTTGGAAGACCTAAAAACTCCTCCGAGATAAAGCCGGCACGCTGCAAACCGCCATTGTCGCCAATAAAACTGGTGGGGCAATGTAAGATAGAGTTGATCGTCATGCTATATTCTTTGAGCCACATCTCATAGCCGATATAGCCATGCGTGGAGGGTTCTGTACCAGTCCAAAGCGTGGTGAGCGCGGTGGCTGTGGTGCTCGGGCTGATGCTCGTGAGCGGGAATAGGCTTGCCAGGGGCAAATTTTCCCGCCAAAACTCAGCATAACCTTGTGCCATTAAGCGCTGCAGATGATCATAACCCAGAGCGTCCACCAAAATTAAAACGATATTTCGATAGCCCTTGCCCAAGCGCTCCACGATTTGGGGAGCCAAGCCGGCTGTTTGCAGCTGCGGTCCGCCCAGCAGTGCGCTCACCGTGGCAGCGATGCTGCTGAGGCCATAGCCGCTGTAATCGGGCAAGACAAAATCCCCCACGCCATTAATCAGCGGATCGTGGCGGTTAAGTAAGTATGGCAGAGTATGTTCAGCATAATCGGGCATTTATTCTCCAGGTTATTCCATATTGAGACAAGCTTCAGCAGCGAGCCAAAACAGCTGCTCGCGGATATCGGTGCGGTTATTCCAACCGCGAAAATCCCAACCATCAGAATGCACCACATCACCCCCATAAAGCATCTGTCCAAAATGCACGCCGCGAAATTGCGCCACAGCCATAAAAGCCGCCGCTTCCATTTCAACTGCTAAGCAACCCATCTCACGGAATTTTTGTACTCTACTGGGCGTTTCGCGGTAATAACCATCTGTGGACCAGGTTTTCGTGCGCAGATAGGGAATCCGGTGAGCATTGAGCACAGCCTCGATTGAAGCCAAAGCAGCTGCATCGGCTGTCACTTCTGCACTAGGCGGCAGATAGTGGTAGGACGTGCCTTCATCGCGCAGGGCTGCTTCGGGCACCAAGATGTGCCCCACGCCAATATCTTTATCTAGCACGCCGCAGCCGCCGCAGGCGATAATATGCTTCGCTCCCAGGGCAATCACTTCGTCCATCAAGCCGGCTGCCAGTGGTGCGCCAACGTTGGGGTGGAAGAAAGCCAACCGTCTCCCTTCTAAATTTATTGAATAGACGGGATGCGCTCCGTTTTCGGAATGTAGCTGCGTGACAACCTCTGCATTATGTGTATGCACCACATTTTCGATCACTTCGCGGAAAAAACAAATCACCACATGCTTAGGCATATCCACTCCATCCAAATTCTGGGGTGGATTGATAATCGCAAGAGGATTGGGGTCAAAATCAAGAATGGGTAAGTAGATTTCTTCGCTCAAAGTATTACCCACCAATCCAAATAATATCCGGGATATGAGCAAAACGGGTGTGCATAACGGCTAATGCCTGTGGATTGTTATCGATCAGAATAAATTGACGGTTAAGATTCAGGCAAGCTTGACCGGTCGTGCCGCTGCCGGCAAAGAAATCTAGCACCATGTCACCCGGATTGGAAGACGCGCGGATGATGCGCTCCAAGATCGCCACTGGCTTTTGCGTGGGATAGCCCGTTTTCTCGCGGCTGTTCGTGCCCACAATAGTATGCCACCAAGTATCCGTAGGGAGCTTGCCCCGGCGGGCTTTCTCCGCGCCTACTAAGCCTGGCGCTAAGTAGGGGATGCGGTCAATCGCTTCGCGGTTGAAGACGTAGTTATCACGGTCCTTCACATAAAAGAGGATGTTATCGTGTTTGGCTGGCCAGCGGTTTTTAGCCCGCCCGCCAAAATCGTACGCCCAGATGATTTCGTTGAGGAAATTTTCGCGGCCAAAAATGTTATCGAGCAGCACCTTGCAATAATGCACTTCGCGGTAATCGATATGAAAATAAAAACTGCCTTGTGGCTTAAGCACACGATATGCCTCATGCAATCGCGGCTCCAAGAAGGCTTCGTAATCGCTGAAAACATCCCCATAGCGCTGCTCGGAGAGGACTTCCGTCTTGTAGTGCTGGTCACCAAAGCCAACGCGATCACCGTTTGCATCGCGCGTAGTCCTGAGCTGGCGGCGCGCCTGCACCTTGCCAGTGTTGAAGGGCGGGTCTATGTATACCAGATCGACCGACTCAGCCGGCAGGCTTTCTAAGATAGGCAGGTTATCACCAAAGTAGATGTAGTTGGTCACCCGAACAGAGCACTCCCTTTTCAAGCAGAAACTGGTATGGATTATACCTTTCTCAGTAGATTTTCTATAGTCAGAAGGTAGAATTATTCATATAATTAGAAAAAGTTAAGTATCTCGAAAGGAAACCATGGACGATAACTTAGAAAACAAAAAAGATTTTTCCGAAGAACCTTTCAAAGCTTCTGCAGAGGAGTGGAGCCAGGAAGAGCCAACTTCTCCCCACTCCACCCAAAACCCTCAGGAAACTGACCGCTGGGGCTCCCCTCAAGATTCTGGTTCGGATGACCCCAACCGTTGGCAGAACGTACTCTATTCGCCCGAAGCTGACCAACCTTCCAGCCAAGAATCTAGTCAAACTCCAGAAACGGTTGTAATTACTGAGCCGAAGACCGGAACAACCGCGACTAAGAAGGATGACGGCTTCCCTGTTTGGGCAATTATACTGATTGTCCTCCTGGTGTTAGCGCTTTGTGTGCTTTGCCCTGTGATACTCGTCTTGGGTGGAGTTATCAGCCTATTTCAAGGCGCGCTGATCGTATTGCCGTTCATATAAATCTGATAAAAACGACTAAGGAACACCGCTGGCGCAATTGATTTTTTTAGAAAGGTAGAAAGGTTATCTATACAATAAGAACAGATTGCTGAAAGGAGCGCCATGGACACAAATCTGGAGAACAATGTTGATAAATCAGAAGAACCCTCCAAAAATTCTTCCTCGTCCGGAAAGCCTACCGCACAAAGCGCCAGCCAGCCTTATGAATCAAATGTGAATGGGAAACCCTCAGGCAGCTCTTCAGACTCAAAGAAAAAGGACGGCTCCGTTGTTTGGGTCATTGTAATGATTGCTGTAGTTGTTGTGATTGCCTTATGTAAACTCGTTCCTTATATCTTAGCTATTGCTGCGATGATTAAGTACCTTACGACCAGCGGTCTTTTGTTGCCGTTCTTCTAAAAATACTTGGTAGACCAGCTGCTTCGTCAGGAGCAGCTGGTTTCATGATAGTTGTTGGTAAGCTTCGACGAGCTGTTTCCATTCCTGCATGCTTAGCGTTTCCGCGCGGCGTTGAGGGTCAACTCCAGCCGCAGTGAGCAGCTTCTCCGCCCAAGCAGGGCTCTCATTCATGCCAGTCGCTAAGGTGTTACGCAAGGTTTTACGCTTTTGCGCAAAGCCGGCATGTGCCAGCTTAAAAAACAAGTCTAAGGATTCAGACGGAACAAGTGGTTCTTCATAAAGCTCAATCGAAAGCACGGCTGAATCCACCTCAGGTGGCGGGTAAAAACAGCCAGCGGGAATACGCGCCTTAAGCTCGGGTTTGCCATACACTTGCACGGAAAGCGCAAGCAAGCTCATTTTGCCATCGCGTGCCAAAATGCGCTCTGCTACTTCCTGCTGTACGGTCAACACCATGCGGGTTGGCTTATGATCAGCCTCCAGGAGGTGCCGAATAAGTGCTGAAGTAATATAGTATGGAATATTAGCTACCACCACATAACGCGCAGCACCTAAAAGGGCGTCAGGAGAAAGCTCGAGCATGTCCCCTTGCTTAATCTTGATATTTTCAAAGCCAGCAAGCACTTCTGTAAGTGGTGGAATCAAGCGCTTATCTAACTCCACAGCCACCACATACTTAGCTTGCTGAGCAAGTAGATAAGTGAGGCTGCCCAAACCAGCGCCAATCTCCAAAACGGTATCCTCTGGGTTCAGCTGTGCGGCTTGCAGCACCTTATTTAAGCCATTGGGGTCGACCAAGAAGTTTTGCCCTAAGGATTTTTTAGGCTGCACGTGGTACTTTTGAATTAAAGGGAAAATGTCGAGATAGCGCAGACTCATGGCAGCACCGTGGGGATATAAGCTGGCACGGGCGTGAGGAAGTAGAGGGTGGTCCAGTAGTGCCAACTGACATAGTTACTGTCATCGTAGCCCAAGTCGATCCAATAACGCCCGTCAATGCCGCCGCCAGTATCAGCAATAATGCCACGACCATAACCCGGCACATACACTGGCTGGAATTCCATCCCGCCATACCATGAAGTGCGTACAGCGATAATGCCTTTCGTCAAAGGCAAGCCCGATGCGGTCATATTATCACCCCCTAAAGCACGCGGGCAGTAAGAGGTAGCGTAAACGGACACCTTGCGCCAATATTCGATTGTCTCACCATCAATAGTTTCTGTGCGCACCACCACTTTCGTCCCGCGCCCCAAGACGCCATCCTGCGGGTCACTGGCTTTCCAAGGTCCTTCAGTGTAACTGGCGACTTCCTTGCCATCTTCCAAGCGCACCCGTGTGCGTGTGACCACCAACCCCACTTGCCCGGGAACAACCACTGAAACGGTATCCAGCTCAGCATTGGGGTCTTCCACGTAAGTGTTTTGGTAAGCAGTCTCCTCTTTTTCCAATCGGATTTCTTCGCGCACTTGCACGATACGGATGGTGCCATCAGCGGGCAACGGCTCGTTTTCTGTCGGGATGGAATAGTCCAAATATTGCAGTGGAAAGCCGAGGTCAGCAAGTGCGGCACCCACGGTTTTAGCTGCGCTAAAGCCAGTTATTTGGTTACCAGCGAAAACGACCTTGACCGGACGTGCTCTGGTCAATATAAGCTCCGTCGTGCTGCTCAGTGGTGTTTCGAGAGGCAATGAAAGCCTGTCTTCCGGCTGAAGGGCGATGCCTGCCTCCCAAAGAGCTGCCCCAAGCGTGCGTTGTTGTGTAAAAAGCACAATCTCCTGCCCATCCACTTTAAGGTTAATTCTATGGGCTGGTTGGAATTGCAACAAGATTGGCTCGCCTGGTGGCAAAGACTCGTCCCAAGCAATCTCGCTACCATTCCAAAGGATCCGATCCTCCGGGAAAAGCGCGACTCCCAGCTCAGCCAGAAGGTTCGCTGGAATGCGCTCAGCCGTAAGTAAGGTGACAATGGTTTCGCCCTGAGCAACCTGAACGGGCATGGCTTGGTCTAAAATGATAGTCCGCTGGGTCAGGTTGAGTTTATCCGCCTCAGGAAAAATACGATCCTCTGGCTGCAGGCTCAAGCCAGCGGCGTGCAACACTTGCCTTGGCGTGAAGGCAAATGTACGCAGCGTCTGCGGTTTGCCGTTTACGACAAGCGTGTATTCTCCTATGAATTGGAACGCAATGAGGCAAAAGCCCAGAACAATCAGTACGATTGCTATAATCTGCCAGGTTTTGCGGTTGATTTTATTCAGAAAGCTTTCCATCGGACAAATACGATTTTCAGTCAAGTAACTTGCAGTATATCATAGGGTTCAAATGGGCTTATTGAGCCTCATTTGCCAGCTTGTGCAAGACGCGCACAAGGACTTCTTGCCAATCTTCATCTTCTAAATTTGCTAAATTAATCCAGTAGGCATTCTTGCCAGCCCTGGCTGCAGGGTCGATTTCCTTGAGATTGCGCGGTTTTACGCCTTGTGGCAATTGCGGGTAGCTTAAAACCAACTGGTTATGAAGTACATTAATCGCCTCTAAGCCAGCTTTTTCACCTATGAGCTTCACTTTCATCTGAAAGAATAGATCTTTTACCGCTTGTGGCGGCTCTCCAAATCGATCGGCAAACTCAATTTCAGTAGACACGAGCTCTTCTTCGCTGCGTATGGAAGCAATCCGCCGATAGAGCGAAAGCCGCATATCTTGATCAGGGATATAACTGGCAGGGATCTCACTTGCCAATGGCAGCTCCACGTTAATGCTTAGGCTGGGGTCATCCAACCAAGGCAAACCGCTCTCGGTTCCTGCTTCTGCTGGCAGACCAGCCTCGGCGCGCAACGCCCGTACTGCTTGTGAAAGCAGCCGCGTATAAAGCTGAAAACCCACCGCAGCAATGTACCCGGATTGGCGCGTGCCCAGCAGGTCCCCAGCCCCGCGCATCTCCAAATCCCGCATCGCAATCGCGTAACCAGCCCCAAGCTGAGCATTCTCAGCTAGTACTTCCAAGCGCTCCTGCCCTTCAGGCGTGGGCTGATGCTTGGCACTGCGGAACAGATAAGCAAAGGCACGCTGGGCACCCCTGCCCACCCTTCCGCGCAGCTGATAGAGCTGCGCCAACCCAAAAGTATCCGCACGATCTACAATGAGCGTGTTCGCGTTAGGGATATCCAAACCAGATTCAATAATCGAGGTGCATAAGAGCACATCAAACTGCCCATCGGTGAAGGCATGCATCACCTCAGCTAACTCATTTTCGGGCATTTGCCCATGCGCAATCGCAATGCTGGCTTCTGGCACCAAATTCTGCAGATAATTGTAGACTGCAGGGATGGATTGGACTCGGTTATGAACGTAGAATACCTGTCCGCCACGATCCAGCTCGCGGATGATCGCTTCTCGTACTAATTTTGGGTCATAAACGCCAATGTGGGTAATCACCGGCAGGCGTTCCTCCGGTGCTGAGTTTATATTAGAAATATCGCGCACCCCAGTCAGCGCCATGTAAAGCGTGCGCGGGATAGGCGTAGCTGTAAGGGTGAGCACATCCACTGTGTTGCGCAGTTTTTTGAGGTGTTCCTTATGCGACACACCAAAGCGCTGCTCTTCGTCGATAATCACAAGTCCTAAGTCATTGAACTTCACGTCGGAAGAAATCAACCGGTGGGTTCCAATGACAATATCGACTTGCTTGTTAGCCAGCTTTTTGATGATTTCATTTTGCTCCTTTGGGCTGCGGAACCGTGAAAGCATCTCTACATTGACCGGGAACGTCGCTAAGCGCTGCCGGAAGGTATCATAGTGTTGCTGCGCTAAGACCGTGGTAGGCACAAGCACTGCTACCTGTTTACCGTCCAAAACCGCTTTGAATGCCGCCCGCAATGCCACTTCCGTTTTGCCATAGCCCACGTCCCCGGTAAGCAGCCTATCCATGGGGCGCTCCGATTCCATATCCGTCTTTACCGCTTGAATAGCTTCAAGCTGATCTGGCGTTTCGATGTAGGGGAAGCTGGCTTCCAGCTCTCGCTGCCAATCGTTATCTTGGCTGAACTTGAAGCCTTTGGCTATCTGGCGCTTGGCGTACAGTTCGAGCAAATCCTTAGCCACAGCTTGTACTGCCTGGTTAACCTTTTGCTTTGTCTGATTCCACTCCGTACCGCCTAATCGGCTGATAACAGGATTCTGGTCATCCGGACCAATATAACGCGTTAACCTATCAGCTTGGTGTATCGGTACATAAAGGACGTCATTATCCTTATACTGAATGGTCAAGTACTCCCTCTGAGAACCTTCAAGGTTCGTGCGGTGCAAACCAATAAATTGCCCAATGCCATGGTCTACATGCACCACCCAATCCCCAGGTTTCAGATCTGCAAAAACCAACTCCGGCGCCTCAGAGACGACGGGAGGGCGCCGGCGTACTTGCGGCCGCCCCCAGCCAAAGATTTCACTATCAGTAAGCAAGTGATGGCGCAACCCATTGGCTAAAGTAAGCTCCCAGCCGCCAGAAAGAGACCCTTCGACGAAAAGTGCCTCAGCTGTTTCGGCATTGAGCTCGGGGTTATAATCTTGCCAAAGCTGGCGCAGCCGCGCTGCCTGACGCGAAACCACAATCCATGGTTCGCCTTTGTGCTCAAGCTCTTGCAAATGGGCTTGGAATTCTTTCAATCGACCAGCAAACCGTGGACCGGGGTCAAAGGCAGCGGCTAAAGGTCGCAAGCCAAAGGCATTCGTGTGCCCCAATTCCAACACTTGGTGATGGGTGAAACTATCTTCGATTTCGGACCAAGTGATGTAAGGTAAAGGAAAATCCTCAGGCAAAGCTTTTTGTTCGACTAAGCTCTGAAAGCGCGCCACAGCTTCTTCTTCGATATCATTGATGGCGGCTATAACAAATTCTTCCCCATCTAATAAGATCAGCGTCTGGCTGGGTAAATAGTCCATTACGCTGGAGGGGAAATCATAGAGCTGAGGAATCTCAAATTCGCTCAAGCCCTCTGTCAACAATCCCTTCTTCTCCGCAGCCATCGGTAAGGCTTCTGAAGCAGGGAAAATGAATGTTTTCTCGAGCGCATTCACTGTACGCTGGGTGGATGGATCAAAGTGCTTGAGCGTATCAATTTCATTGCCGAAAAATTCAATACGCACGGGCATTTCTTCGGCGGGTGACCAAATATCCAAAATACCGCCACGGCGTGAAAATTGCCCAGGTTGCACCACAATATTGCTATATTGATAGCCCAAACCAACCCAACTGCGCGCCAATTCTTGCAGGTCGTGCTGATCACCCAAACTTAGGCGTTGAGATGCGCGTAAAAAATCCCGCCGGGGGACTGTCCTCGTCATCACCGCCCGAATGGGTGCAATAATTACAGGAGGGGCAGCACTGGGTTCAGCACCGGGCAACAAATATTTAGCCAGCTCGGTGAGCACATGTAAGCGTTCTCGCCGGGTAGACTGTGACCAGGGCAAGTTTTCATAGAAAAGCGGGTTTGGCTCTGGGAAATAAAGGTTATTCCCCTCCGGCAGCCAAAAGCTAAGCTCATCGTAAAGCTCCAGCGCGCGGTCGGCACGGTTGGTAAGCAGCACTACAGGCACCTTTAAATCTATATGTAGCCCTGCAAGGACAGCCAAGCGCGAGGCACGCGGTAAACCTAAGCCAAAGCGCTCTTGATCCTTGAAACCGCCTTCTCTGAGCTGTTCTAAAAGCTGTTGATAAGCTGGCAAGCCGCGCACATAATCGAGAACGGGATGATCAACCAACTTCGCCATTGTACGTATTCATCGCCTTTTCGAGCCCAGTGGTAATAAAAGCAAGCGCAGCCTCACAAGCCTGGGCTATCACCATTTTTAAGAGCTCTTCGTCACTTTTCGGAAAATCCTGCAAAACATAATCAGCTGGGTCCATCCTGCCAGGTGGTCTGCCGATCCCGACGCGTAAACGCGGGATAGCGTTGGTGCCTAATTTATCAAAAATAGAAAGCATGCCATTATGCCCTGCGCTGCCCCCGCTTGGGCGCATACGCAAGGTCCCCAAAGGTAAATCCATATCATCGTGAATCACCAACAGCCGTTCAAGGGGCACTTTAAAATAGCGCACCAGTGGCGCTACCGCTTCCCCGGAGTTATTCATGAAAGTGAGCGGCTTGGCTATAATTATGGGGATGTCTTCGAGCTTCCCATTGCCAATTTGTGCTTTGAACTTTACGCGTTTGAGCGGAATTTCTAATTTATCGGCAAGCGCATCTGCTACCATAAAGCCAACATTGTGCCGGTTATGCCGATAAGCCAAGCCGGGGTTTCCCAATCCCACAATGAGAGTATTTTCTTTATTTACTGAATCGAGCATCATAGCCGCTTCCCGAAGAAATTTATTGGCAATCTTTTATTTTAACATACAAATTTAGACGCCCTCCGCATCATATCTACAACGGAAATGTTGCCGAGGTTAGTATCAATAATGATTAATTGGGTAAGATACAACGATTTAGCGCGTTTTCTTGCGCCTCAAGAAAATCAGAGTTCCCCCAAGAATTCCAGCCAAGGTAGCTATACCAGCCAAACGTTTTGGAGAACGCCAACCACTTTGACGCTGCACGTTTTTCTGCTTAGCAAGCGGCGCATGGATCGGCGCTGCCAAGTCAAGAGTGATTAGCCGGTCCAGGTAGCCTAAGCGTGCGCACCCCTCAAGGTTAAAAACATATACCGGTTTACCACTTTGCACCCCAATGCGCAGATCTTGGGTAAACTCATTCCAGGTGAGGGGGTCAGTTTGGTCGATGTCAGTAAAAAGCACACTTCCACCAGTTAATCCAATGCCAATTGCTTGGGAATCTGCCAAAGCACGCCAAAGCGCAACTTGGTTTTGCCCGCGGTGCAGGCTGGTAAATAATAAATCAACCTGCCGATCAGCCACCAGTTCGAGCTGACCTTCTGCCTTGCGCAAGAGCTTCGGTCTAGCGTGCTGAGCCGCTACCACAGCTGCTGGACGGTAAAGCTCAAGCCGGTAACCATCATCATGCACCTGTATTCCCAATTGCAAGTAATTCTGCTTGGCTTGCAAAAGCTCTGCTGATTTCTCCTCTTCAGTTTTTAATGAATTCCCCCAGCAGCTTTCTTCTTTGATGCACAAGCCAATGCCAACCCAATTTAATTTTTTATGTTGTGACCATTGTTTGAACTGCTGATAATGCTCCAGAGCCAATCCACTATTGCTTAAAGTGAACCAATAATGATGTTCTTGGGGCAGCATTAACCAAGCTATCACAGGAATACCGAGTTTATTAAGCAGCTGCACCGCTCTCGCACGCTCGCTAGAAAAATCCAGTACAGCTAAACTGACCCCAGCACCCAAGCTTTTGAGGTCGTCGAGAACAAAGCGGTCCTCAAATAATCTCGCTAATGCATTAGCTTCCAACGTACAGAAAAAGTTCAACTCCGTAAATTCTGGACCGGTCATACGCATATATTAACACCTTGAGTTTAAGAGCGATACGCCGCGGTTTACCTCAATCCAGAAGCGGCTGTTTAGCTGGTACGCCAGTCCGGCGCGGGTAAGCGGATGGGGTTTGCGCTACTTTATCCAACACGACTAAATAACGATCCTCTACTACTAATGGAAGACTAATAGGTATGATCTTGCGCAGCCTGCCGCCCAAACGTGCAATCACCTTTTCGCTCTGCTGAGTTTCTGCCGGCGCGTTTTCTCCTTTTTGCATAACCACCATCCCGCCCACGCGAACTAACGGCAGCAAATACTCGACCAAGGTCGGCATGGGGGCAACAGCGCGAGCAGTGGCAACGTCATAGGCTTCGCGATGTTTAGCGTCCTGACCTACTTCTTCAGCCCGCTCTGCGAGGACTGTGACCTGCCGCAAGCCAAGCGTCTCGACTACATGCTGGCAAAATCCAGCCTTCTTCTGGATCGATTCAACCAAGGTTAGGCGCAGGTGAGGGTAAATCAGCTTGAGTGGAATTCCTGGGAATCCAGCGCCCGTGCCCACATCAATTAAGCTGCGAGGCGGGTTGCCGGGTTCAAAAGCCAATATACATGTGAGTGAGTCGAGAAAGTGTTTGATTTCAATACCGCTTTCATCGCGGATAGCCGTAAGGTTGAAGCGGTTATTCCATTCAATTAACTCTTTTTTATAACGTTCAAAAGCTGCTAATTGCTCGGGGGTGAGCTGCAGACCCAAAATTTGCCGTGTATTTTCTACCAATGTCTCCACAAATAAAATTATACTTGAACGCTCCTTGTAAAACGTATACGGTTTGTTTTACACCATAAGAAGGGGGTATTGCCAGGGAAATTCAGCGGGTCACAGAGTAAATCCCTGCGCCCAAATATGAAAATGCCAACATTTTGCCAATTTTCCCCACGCAACTAAGCAGCAAAAACTTCCACAGCGGCACTTTCATGCTGCCCGCCACAATACCAGCGATATCAAAAAGCGGATTAGGAACGAAGGCAAGCACCAGGATCGTCCAGGCACCGTTTTTCTGCATCCATGCCTGCACTTTCTGCTCACGCTCTGTGTTCTGCAGGAAAATCTGTCCACTTACTCCTGCCAAATAGCCAGAAAGCTCGCCAATTGCCGCGCCTGCACCAGCAGCCAAAGCCACCCACAACGGGTTGAATACTGCACCCATTGCTGTCGTAAAAACCACACCGGGCAGTGGAAAAATGATGGTGGCATTCGAGAGCACAGAAAACAAAAAGATGCCAACGTAGCCATATTGCTGAAGCGCTTGTACCTTATCACGATTGAGGATCAGCAGCACGGTGATAGCCAGCACTATTAAACCTAGCGCAACGCGCAAAGCAATTTGACTGTTGGATAACTGGGCTTTATTCTCAGTTGAGTACAGCGCCATCGAGCAACCCCCGCAGACGGGCGATCACCATTTGCAATGCCACGTTATTCATCCCGCCCTCAGGGATAATTACATCTGCAAAACGCTTGGATGGCTCCACAAACTCGATATAACTTGGTCGCACCGTCCCTAAGTATTGCGTGATGACAGATTCAACCGTACGTCCACGTTCCTGGATGTCACGCGTCAACCGACGGATAAAGCAGATATCCGGGTCTGCATCCACAAAAAGCTTCATATCAAATAATTTGCGTAATTGCGGCTCATAAAAAAGCAGGATGCCTTCCACCAAAATAATCTGACGCGGTTCGACACAGCGCGTTTCGGGTGAGCGCGTATTG
>ERZ1026800.702-NODE-702-length-26363-cov-4.159171_pt1 | contig 26363 bp, 30 predicted proteins | sample MGYA00520873_ERZ1026800 | MGnify/ENA primary metagenome ERZ1026800 (study PRJEB33270, sample SAMEA104284475) | anaerobic digester metagenome | biome: Anaerobic digester microbiome; feature: mesophilic sludge digester; material: Anaerobic digester biomass | place...
TTGCTGTAGTGCTCGGTCAGGTTGAGGTCATTGATGACGGTATAGCACAAGCCGGGATAGGCCGACGCTCTGCCGACGCCCATGTCGGCCTGCATTCGAGGATCGGGAACCTGACCATCGGTCCCCGGATAAAACGACCACGAGGGGCCTGCTGATGCCGATGAAACAATCTGATCAGCATTCTTTACTGCGGTATTAACATCCATTGATGAAAGGTTGCTGGCGATCGTCGAGGTGGTGTTGGTTCCAGTGCCGTCAAAGACCAGATTGGTGTCGATCCAGCGGCGGCGCAGATTGACGGTCAGGTTTGATGCTGGCACCCGGAGCAGGCCAACCGCGAAGGTGGCATAATAACGCGTTCCCTTGTAGGTCGATCCGCCGCCACCGCCCTTGCCGCCGCCCTGTTCCTCTTCGTACTCTTCTGGTCTCAGGGCGTCGCCTTCCAGCCAGAAGACATTGCCGACCACCGGGAAAGTGCCGTAACCGCGCGCGAGCGAGGCGCCGTAAGTCGAGGTCTGAACACTGAGATCGTCCAGTTTCGGGCCGACAACATCCGGGCCTTTTGGAGGGTCAATCAATCCGCCGATCATGCCGCCGATGCTGGCGCCAAGCATCGGATACCCGACGAAGAAGCCGACCACCGCGCCAACTCCGGCGCCAATCCATTGGCCAGTGCTCTTGCTCATGCTTCAACCCCCCGGAATCGGTAGGCGCGCACGATGCGCCGGCGCCATTCGTCTGTCAGGTCGTGCTCGCACACCTTGCGGGCAATCGCCCAGGCGTGGACGATGGTGTTATCCGCCGTCAGGATGGCCAGGTGTTGCGGATCGCCGCCGAAGCGCATGAGCAGGATGTCCCCCGCCTCTAACCCGCCCTTGACGACATCGAGTTGGGGCTGCCCGTCAAGCGTGGACTCAAGCAATCCCCCGCCCGGCAAACGGGGATACACCGCCATGTCGTCATGCGCCATGTCGAGTTCGCGGGCGACGTGAACGATCAGACCGGCGCAGTCCAGCCCTTTGGCCGGGTCGCGCCCTTGATGCCGGAAGCGCGTTCCGATGACCGCGCGGGCCGCGCGGATGATGTCGTCCGCTGTCATTCTGCCTCTCCGACCTTACGGTAAGTGCTGCCAACGGGAACTCGTGGGAATCCGCCAAAGCGGGCGATGTTGGATTTCGCCTGACACGCCGCCAGGGTCTTGCGGCATCCCGGCGTGGCGCTGTAGGTCACGCCGGCAGTGATTGCAAAATACGGCGGGTCATAAAGCGTGAACTGCCCGGAGGCGAAATCCCGAATCTTGATCGGAGCGAGGCCGACGTTCGGGCCGCTGGTGAAGGTGACAGTCCCCCACCCAAAATGGTCCGAGGCTTCGGCGCGGCTGCTGTCAGTGAAAACCAGCGTGGATGAAACCGATGTCACCGCCCCGGTTACCGTCGCCGCCGCCAGGTTGTAGCCACAGCCACCGTATTCCTGCCCGCCGAATTCCTTGCGGCATGCTACCGTATAGGTATCGCCAACCGTCTGCCCAAGCAAGTCAATTAGAGCCATGTCCTCGATTTTGTAGCGGTCGTCGTCCAGTTGCGTCTTTCCAAGGATCGACGCAATCAGCGGCTCATAGTCCTCGACAGGCGAGAGGAAGGACGTGGCGAACAGGTAGCAGCGCGCCCCGTCCAGCACGCCGCTGGCGATCTGGTCGCGGGTGATGCCGGAGACGCCAACGAATCCTTCGAGGTCGACGGCGGATGCCGCCATCGAGGTTTCGCTGATGACCGCCGAGAAGTCGTAGCCAGAATCCGTCTTGTAGACCTGGCTGTTGCTCATCGTCAGGTCATACGGATAGCGGGTTAGACGGATTGTCGTGCCATTGGCGCAGACGATGCGCAGACACAGGGCTTTCGTTTCGTAGGGCGCGACGGTGGATTTCATTAGGGGTTCAACAACTCAATGAATTCCACGCCGTCAGCCATCCGGTTTTGTGGATAGTCTTGGCCGACAGGGATTGTTGTTTTGAAGCGGACGGGGAAGTAGAACTTGAAGCCGGCGCTGACCGTCTCTCCTGTCTGCGGGCGGGTGTGAACGACCCCGCCAGATGTATAAGTGCCGTAGGCAGTTGAGTTGATGCCGACAGTAATCGTTGTCGCGTCGGCGGTGGTGATAAGCGCCCGCTGGCCGTTGATCTGGGTCATGCCGGCGACAGTGGAAATGTGCACGCTCTCCCCGGCAACCATGCCGTGTGCCGCGCCGAGGGTGATGACGGCCTGTGCTGCCTTGGTTATCCCTGTAATGCTGTGAGTATGATCGGCGGCGAAGGTGACAACGCCCGTCGTCGTGACGACCGACCAGTCTGCCGACCGGATGGCGGTGGCGCCGATGCCGACCAGCACGGTGCCTGCTTGCGGCTTCATGATCTTCCGATAGGGATAACCAGAAGCGCCTGCCGCGCTCAGGGTGCCATACTGCTTTATCAACTGATACACGCCCGTGCTGACCAGCAGCATGGGTTGGTCGAAGGCGGTCGGGGTCCCTACAGAACCACTGCTTGAGTCTTCATCAACACAGTGCGCTCGGAAGCCAGCATATGTGCCATGAGCCCTGTTGTAGAGGTCCAGCAAGTCTGTCCACATGCTTGACAGATCGAGTTCGTAATCGAGGACGAAGGTGCGCTTGGGGAAGGGGTGAGTCAGGCTGCGGTATTCTTGTCCGCCCGAAGTCGTGACTACGTTGACAGCGTAGTCGTCCTGCCAACTCGACCCATACTTGATGGTCGTGTAGAGAAGGTCTTCGAGGAATTCAGCCAACTCAGTACGCCCCTTCGTTAATGAGAATCAACTCGCGCAATTCTGCCACGGGGACCAAGGATAAGCAAGGCATTACGCATACCTCCTGGACCCTGCCATTGCTGCACCTATATTCCTCGCCACCGACGCCCCAGCCCTGCGAATCTCGGCTGGGTCGCCCTTCGGTGAGTGGACGTTGACGTTGATGTTGTTCGTCGTCACCTTCATGTCGCTGCGGGGTTTCGGAGCATCCCGGCCTTCGTAGCGCACGCCAAGCCGCCCTTGTCCGTCGCGGGTTAGGGGCATAATGGCCTCGGGGCCTGCTTCGCCCATCAAGCCTGTGCGGAAGGAACCACCATCAGCGAAGCGAAAGTTGGTTGGCGTGTTGACGATGCCGCCTTTGGCGAAAGCTCTGACAGAGTTGGAATCAAAGGCGGCGCCTTTAGCTGCCCACATACTATCTGCGTCTAGGAAGCCCGAAGATGCACTAGATGTAGTTGACGAGGAAAAGCCTCTGAAGAGGCTGCTGAGCAGGCCGGAGCCTCCACTTTCCATCTTGCTAGATGTGGAAGCCTGAGTAGCCGCGACATCCATTTGTTTAGCCGAAGCGGATAACTGCGTAATCAACGTATCAGCTTCCGTGGCAATCGTAGATGCTTCAGTCGCCCCCACCTGAAGCAGGGTAGAAGCAGAGACCTCAGAAGCCATTGCCCCAATTTCACTTGTCAGCCCTGTAGAGAATGTTGAATAAGCTGAGGATAGGGATACTAAACCTTGCTGTGCTGTCTCTGTTGATTGCTCAAGCAGTTGGATCGAGGTTGTAGAAGACGTTACTGAATCAGTGAGGGCTTTAAAGTCGGGCATTGCTGACCCCCCCTTAAGCTGCCCGAATACGGCCTGGCCCTTAACTACAATATCTTTACCAATGTCTTGTGGAACTAGGAGCTTACTAAGTATCCCAAATAGCCCCTGACTTCCTCCAGGCTCCAATCCACCCCCAAGGATTCTCATCAGTTGCTGAGATGCTTCTTTAGCACTTATCTTTGTAAATTCTGAAAGGAGGTTTTTACCTAAATCCTTAAATGCCTCTTTAGCTGTCTTTGCTCCTGTAGCAATATCCTCAAAAAAGGTTGTAAATTTATCCTCAAAAATTCCCCTGATTTTATCTGCAACAGGATCAAGGTGAGCAGAAAGCTCAATCATTTGTGCTTCAACCTGTGCCGCCGCAGCCGCCCCTGCCGCTCCCATAGCCTCATACGCAGCCTTCAACTCTGCAAGCTGGGATAGCTTTTCCTTGTTTATGTTGCCTTCCGCCCTAAGCGCCTCAAGGTCTGTGTAGTACCCTGAGTGTTTGCGCGCAGAAAGCATTGCATCCATAACTGCACTGGAAGCGGCGGTTGCTTCCTTGAGACGACTAACAGCATTTTCCTGTTCTTTGATGTTAAAAGTATTCTCGGCAGACGCTTGAGCCTGAGCCTTAATAGATTCTGACATCCTATTATATGCTTCAGTCGCAGAGCCTAATTCTTCCTCCTGTGCAATAATCGCCTCAGTTTGAGCTTCAGTAGAAAGCTGGGTGGAACCAAACTCACCTTTTAACTCCACCAAAGCCTCTTTAGCAGTATTTACCCTTTCAGCATATTTCTTAAGAACATCGTTTCCTTTATCTATGACAGACAAATACTTATTGGTCGCCTCAGCAGCTTCCGCACTTAGCTTTCGCATATCAAAGTTTAACTGCTCTTTGACCCGCGCCAGATTTTCTGAGGTTTCAAAGTTCCTAATATCAGTATTTAAATCTCGCTCATTTTTTTGTTTTTGAAGTTCAGCTCTCTCCTCTCGCATCGTGAGGATGTGCCCCCGCTTTGCGTCATCCAACTGCTGAACGCTCTTCAGCTCTTCTACCCTAGCTAAGATTGATCTACGTTCAGCAGCACTAACACCCTCTTTACTCGCTAAGGAGAGAAGTTCAGCGGCCTGTTGGTTACGAATAGACGCTGTAGATTTGTCCGTCTGGTGTTGATACACCTCAAGCAGCACATTAGCCGCCGACTGGGATATATTTCCATACTTAACTCTCTGGTCAATGAGTTCCTTCTGTTGGTCAAAATGCAGCTTTTCTACGTCTGCCAAGGATTTGTATTCCCTTGCGGCATCAGAAACCCCCGAAGAGCGACCACCACTAGAGGAACCCCCTGTGTAGTCTTTTGTGCCAGCACTTGGCTGTGAACTCTTAATGATTAGAGCATCATCTTCCTCTGTCTTCTTAGCTAACTTAAGCAAACCCAAAGCCGCCTCTCTCTGAGCGGCGGCTTCTGCACTTTTCTGCTTAATAGCCTCCAGTACAGGGAAAATGTTGTACTTGCTGGTTGCTTTTGCGGCTACAGCATACTCATTGAAATCCCCAGAAAGGTCGCGCTCAGATAAGCCAAACCTCTTGGCGGCTTCCTTCTTGTCTTTCGTCAGGGATTCCCAAGTTCCCTCTGTTGCGGAAAACGCAGCGTCTGCCCTTCCTCTGACAGTGCCAGCATTAAGTTTACCAGCCTCCGCCTGAAACTTTCTCAGGTCGCTTATCATCTCCTGAGTGGAGGTGCGGACTTTGGCGGTTGATTGGTTGAGGGCATCGTCAGTACGATCCCTGAATAGATACCACGCAGCGCCCGCTACCCCAATAGCAATGGCGAGGGGGCCAAGCAAGCCTGTAGTCGCTATCAGGGATGCCCCAGCAGCGCCTAGCGCACCCGGCAGCATCCGGGCAGCAGCCAGAATCCCCGTAGACCCTGTCATGGTTGTCGCGGCACCCGCAGCAACAGCGCCAAGAGTTTGAGTGGCGAGTGTCGCTCCCGCCAACGCCGTACTTACGCTGGTCCAAATCGCAGCCCCGATCATGGCGGCACGTAGTGCGATCCATCCACCGGCAGCCATAGCCAGAGCAGGAGCCATTGCGACAAGTGCGTTGGTGATTGATAGCATTCCGCTGACGATGGCGGTCAAACTTTCCTTGAACTCTGCGGAACCAAAAGTCTCCTTGAGTTTTCCAGCGAGTTGTCCAGCCGCACCTTCTGTACTATTGTAGGCCTCAATCAAGGAAGCCTGAAGGGTGTTGATCGCCTGCTTGAATGACCCCTTGACGGTGCCTTCAAGTTCCGCAGAAACGTCCCGCATAAACCCGGAAGACTCGCTGATCGTCTTGTTCAGTTTGTCCCACTCTTCGCGGGTCAGGGAGAGCATGGCGATGGCTTCCTTAGCCCCGCGCTCTCCAAACATACCTTGAAGAATCTTGACCTGACTCGCCTTATTGAACTCCTCGAGTTTTTTCTTCATCGAGAAGATAACGTCTGGGAAGGGCTTCATCTCACCGGCTGCGGTTTGCGCAGAAACGCCGAGGTCCTTCATTATCTTCGCGGCTTTCTCGGTCGGGGTGTACAACTCCTTCAGCATGTTCCGCAGTGACGTGCCTGCTGCCGTACCTGTGATGTTCAACCTAGCAAGAATGGTCAGTGCTGTCGCGGTATCCCCCATCGACGCGCCGTACTGCTCACCGACCACAGACGCGGTCTTCATCGCCTGCGTCATTTGCTCGACGCTGGTCTGAGAAACCGCAGCCGCCTTGGCAAACGTATCGCCGATCTTGGAAAGGTCTGACTTCTCCAAGTTGAACGCGGTCATCACACCGACAAGGGTGATAGCTGCGTCCTTCATGTTCATCTCGCCGACAGTGGCGAGGTCGAGCACAACAGGCAGCGCCTTCATTGACTCAGCAGCAGACAAACCTGCCTGAGACAGTGTGCGCAACCCGTTGGCCAACTCGACGGGACCGAACAAACCTTGCTTGCTGAGTTCCAAAGCGGCAGCGCCGATGCCCCGCACAGACTCCGCAGTCTCCCCACCCAACGCCTTCACGAACGTGAGTTGGTAGGCGAACTCGGTGCCCGCCTTCATCGCCTGAATGAAACCATGCGACAGGGACGCGCCCGCGAGCAGCGGCGCGATGTTGCCCCACGTCAGCCACATCATGCCCATGCCCGAGGCAAGGCCTCGTGCGGCGCTGTGGGCGTCGTTCATGGCAGCGGTGTGGGCTTTGGTTTTGCCGGTGACTTCGGTGTGGGCTTGCCCTACCTTCTTGATGCCCTTCTCGAGGTCGTCAGTTGCTTGCAGGAGGCCAGCGGCGCCCGCAGGAAGAAGTTGCTGTGGGAACCCCTGGGCGATAGCGTACTCTGCACCAGATTTCGCTTTACCCTTGGCCGTCAGGTTATCGGGGGCGAGGGCTTTACCTTGAGCAAATGCTGCTGCTGTCTGTGCTTTTAACTGGGCTCGCTCAAGGTCCGCCTGACGTTGCGTTGCCGCAAGTTTGCTGATGGCGTTCGCTCGCTCTAGTTCGGCGACTCGCTGAGACTGAGACACTTTGTAGACGAAGTGCTGACGCTCTAGGTCTGCGACTCGCTGAGACGCCCCCACTTTCCGAGTGTCATTCGCTCGCTCTAGTTCGGCGACTCGCTGAGACTGAGACACTTTGTAGACGAAGTGCTGACGCTCTAGGTCTGCGGTTGTCCTCATCATTGAAATCTGACGAAGCATTCGCGCCTGAGAGTCAGCATCAACCTTGGCCTGCTCCGCCCTTATCTTCACTTGCTCCGCTGTATAAGAGGTAGGCAAGGAAGCGCCAACTGCCCCTGCGCCCTCCTTAAAGCGGTAACTGATCTTGGCGGTTTTGGCGCCTTCCTCCATCCCGGCAGCAGCAGCCTTTCCAGCAGCCACCCCAGACTTATGAGAAACCGTGACAAGGTTTCCGAAGTCGTCGGTAATGGTTTTGGTAAGTCTTTTGCCTCCCTCCTGCCCTGCTTCGGCGAACCCCGTAACGACCGCAGCTTTTACTTCTTTGAGGCTCGCCTTAACCTGCGTAGCGTCAATCGACCCTCCGCTCGTAGCCCCCTTCAGTGCACCTGCGACGTCGTCCTTCAAGGCCTTCGCGTCGATATGCAGACGGTAGCCCGTGCTCCCCGTTGGGCCCTTCATGGCAGTGTTGATCGAAGCCTGTAGTGCCTTCGTGTTGATCGACAAAGCCATGTCGCTCAACATCGTCCGCATGTGCTCCTTCAAGGTATCCAGATCGGACTTGGCCTTGGTGGTGTTGATGCCTACACTTAGGTTCGCGGTTGCCATGATACGGTTCTCACTGTTGCTTACGGGCGATATGCCTCAACTCCACCCGATCCAACTGCTGAATCAAGTAGAGATATTTCAACTTCATGTATGGTACTTCTATGCCGGCGATGTTGAGGTAGGACTCTACCTCACTCACCTGTATCGGTTGCGGACCTACTTCACCCCATAAGCGACAAGGACCCAGGTAACGGAAAGCATCGAGATATTTGATGCAATCGTTCCTGAGTCCTGGTCTCCCATTGTCGGCTGGGTGGGGTATGCCTGTGTCTTCTCTTACGAGTTTGAAGAACTGCTCACTGCCCCCCCACTCCAATTCCCAAGCGAGGTAGGCCGTCAGGCTTTTCCCTGCTCCTCTGTCTCCTTGAACTTGAAGGCAGAGACATCATCAGCGAACTGTGCAACGGCCTTGCGAAAGTCCTTGATCGCCAGCAACTTGCGGGCGTTGGCGGGGCTGTACTCCAGCGCCTTGCCCTTGAACGTAACGTCCTCCCACCCAAGCAGAATGGTGTCGGCGATCACGGCAATCATGATCTCCTCGGATAGTTTGTCGGCGGCGTCGTCGTTCAGGTCCAGCTCCTTCTTGTTGCGCTCGACTTCCTTGGTCAGCATCTTCCCATACTTGCGGTTGCCGGAGCGAGCCACGAGGACGCGGGCGCCGCCGCCAATCTGGAACCACGTACCGTTTTCCTCGAGGGTTTCGTCGGTGGCGTACTGGGCAAAAATATCAAGAGCCATCTAGGGTGCTTCCTTTCTTTTTGAAGAATCAAAAATGGAGGGCCGAAGCCCTCCGGTTAAACTCAGGTTAGGTTGCTGCTCCAACCCGGAAGATCGAGAACGTCTTCTGGTACGTCGGAGAGGCCACGGCGTTGTCCATCAGCGCGTCGAAATCAACCGACAGCATGTTGTCCTGATCGAGACCCGTGGCATTCACCTTGCCCGCAGTGTACTTCATGCGCGGGAAGTAGAAGACGTAGCCATTGCCAGCGTTGTCCTGCACCGGGATCGACAGCGAGGTCTCAGTGTTGTTCAGGAACTTGTTGTAAATGACTTCGTCAGCGAAGTAGACTTCCAACTTGCCTGAGGCGACGATAGTGCCAGCGGCGACGCCCGCGTTGCCGAGGACGCCAACGGCATCCTGCCCGCGCAGCGAGTTGTCGATACTGATGTCAGCCGACTTGATGTAAGTCGTTGCCGTGATCGAGGAGCCGCCTTCAAGGATGTCGAAGACCCCACGAACGGCGTTGGCGGGCGAGTAGCCCTTCGAGGCAACGACCGTGCCCATGCCGGTCGTTTGAACCAAGGTCATCCCCTTGCCCATGAAGTCGACACTGCCGCTGATGATGCTGCCGACGCCGATCTTCAGGTCCATCTTCGACGGGATCATGCCCGTGTATTGGCGGAACTGGTTGATGTCCAAGTGGCCGACTTCGAGCGAGTACGACTTCATCGTCGAACCGTTGACCAGGCGCGAGGATGAGACGAAACCGGAAGTAAGGGTCGTACCGCCAATCGTGGTGTTGATCGGGGTAGCGGCATCGAGGGTGATGACCGTCGAGGTAATGGCGGTGCTGCTGTGGATGCGGAAAGCACGGCCAGCAAAATAGTCTTTTACCGTTTGTGTTGCGCCTGCAGGCGGGAGGAGCGAAATCCATTGCCCATTCTGGAGTGTGGTGAAGAGGTCAACACCCGCCGTTGCGGAACCCGCCGTAATCGTGCTCGACGTCAGGGTCAGCGTGGGGATGGCAGCGGACACACCATTGGTGCCATACACGGTGAAGGTCGATTGCGCGACCCCCTCAAGAACCCAGTCAAACTCGCGGTACGACAACTCGAAGTTGAAGCCGCCCTGCGCAGAGGCGCTGACGAGGATGGTGTCGGTAACCTGACGGTCGGAACGAAGTTCCTTCGACCGCTCAGTGCCGTTCGTGTAATCGAGGGTCTCGCCAGTGATGCGGACGAGGTTGCCGTTACCCGCTACAGGGAAGGTGCCCCATCCGGTCGGGTAGCTGACACCTTCGGATTTGTAGGCTACTTGAGTTCGGTTCGATGCGGAAAGAGTAGGCATGGTCTTACTTCCTTACGTGGAAAGTGTCAGGGGTTTTCGTCTATATCTCACGAATGAGAATCAGTGTCAAGCAGTGTTTATGCCTCATCGGCATAGAAGCGGAACTTGCTTCCTTCAATGTACCACCCCTTGTTCGGAGAGCCCTCGTCAGGCTCCGGCGCTTCGATTTGGGTGTATGTCAAACGCTTGTAGCCAAGCCTGTCATCGACCCAGTCGAGTATCTTTTTGGTGGGCAAGGTGCCCTTGCCTTCCTTGGTCCAGACGGTCACATAAACGTAGCCGCCGTACCGGGTTTTAGGGGCGCCAAGGTTGATCTGCTGCCCGGTGTAGAACCTGACCTCGAACTCGGTGAAGGTGTCGGGCAGGTTGTTCCAGTCAAAGGGAGCGTTCTCGTAGACGATGGGGACAGCCGGGTACTGCGCCCGGTAGGCTGTGTCAAACCACGTCACGATCTCTTTCTGAATAGTCTCTTTCATGCGTAAATCCTCAGAGCCTTCAGCTTGGCCGCGTGTGTGGGATTGACGTCGTTGGCGAACCAGGAGGAGGCGCGGTCGACGGCACGTGACAGAGGGCGCAAGCCGCCCCTGTTCTCATAGCGCAACTTCATTGTGCCGTCCTCGATCAGGATTCCGTATTCCCCATCCAAGCCCTCAGCCCCGTTCGAGATATAGACGGTATCGCCAAGTTTGAAGGGGGTGTCTTTGTCTGAGTTAATCTGAAAGGCCTCGTTTATAGCTGGTTGATTTCCTTTCACAAAGGTCTCTCGAGGAATATCAGCGTAAAACGGGTTGCTCCAATACACGGGGCGGTTAAGGCTGTATTGCCAGCTAGAAACGAACACCCCCTTGGATTGCGGGGACCACGTTACAGCCGTCTTGAAAATCTCGACAGTCATCCCACGAACGACGTTGGCGCACTCGGCTTCAAGTTCAGCGAACGCGGCATCAAGGCCTTCCCAATTAGCCATGTCGCGCCACCTTGCACACCCAGACGCCCGTCTCGCTCGAGATCGAGTCAACCTGAAAGTCGCCGTCAGATAAGGTGAGTGTGGCGCCGAGGTTCGGGGTTGCCAAACTCTTGGCAACAAGCACCTGAAGGTCCTCGGGCTTGAACGTGGGAGAGACAGCGTCGCGGTACTCGAACAAGGACTGCCAGCGTAGCCTCAAGACGCGAACTGAGGTGTTGGCTGTCGTCATCGTCTCATTGATCGGGTCCCACGTTCCGTTCTTCAGGACAGCAGTCTCGATGGCGGGCTCGGGCACTTCGTCGCAGGTCAGGACAAGGGTGCCGGCGGGGCCTTTATTCGTCTTGCGGATGATGTGATAGACACCGTCGAACGAGACGATGCTCGTGACCGCCGGGGTCTCCGAAGTCGCCATGTGGATGTGAGTGACGCCGACCATGTCGGAAGACTCGTCAATCTCCTTGGCGTCCTTGACCCAAGCCCTCGCCGACCACGCAGAGGTGCCCGTGGTGTTTTCGCAGAGTTGCTGGAGGGTGTAGTAGGTGGCAAGGTTTGTCGCCTCGTGGGCGATGAACTTGCGGCGAATGACTCTGCCGAGGGCAGAGTCAATAAAGTCATGGCCGACGATGTAGCGGACGCCGTGTGCCTCGATGACACGCCTTGCCGGGGAGGCAAGGGCAGGGTCGAGTTCGAGGATGCGTCGCTCTGTGCTCTCGCTATCGCGGCGGCTATCGTCATACAGAACGAGTTGGCCGTTGTACAGGAAGGCGCCGCTATAGCCGTCGTTACACGGCATGTTGTTGAAGTGCAGGGCGGCGTCGTGGAGGCGCACGGCTTACGTGCCAGTGACGGGGTCGCTGTCGGGGACAGAGACATTGAAATAGGGCCGGGTTGCGATGGACGGCGCACTCCCCGAGTTGTTGGCAGCATACGCCGCCTCAAGCCTTGACTTGTACTTGCCGTAGTTCTGCTCAACCCGCTTGATGACTTCCTTGTACGGGCTGTCGGCATAGCGTGAGAACGCGGCCTTCCCGTCAGTAACGTCCTTGGGGCTGAACAGCGGCAGGGATGTGGTAGCCTGGTAGGCTACCGCGTAGGTTGAAAACAGGCGGGTGGCCTGTAGGAACCGATCCTGTACAGCCGTCCTGCTTGATAACGCGGCAACCGTGGCATAGTCGGTTTCGAGGGACAAACCTATGTCCTCGAATTCCGACGTAAGATTCAACTCATACAACGAGAGCGAGAGCGTGGCGTCCTGAATTTCGTCAGAGGATACGCCAAGGGCGGCACGAATGTCGTCGTAGGTTGTATATGAGAGGAGAGCCACGGTCGCGGTTTCCTTACACTACAACGACTTTGCCGGCGTCGATTTGGGCTTTGAGCCAACCGTCGATCTCGGGGACTTCGGTATCACCGATCATTTCCAGAGCGGTAACCTGATGCACCATGCGCCCATAAACCGGGCGAACGATGATTTTCTTGGGTAGGGCTTTGGTTTGTACTACAACTTCCGTTACTTCTGCGGGTTTCGGAGAAGGATAGCGAGCCATGTGAGCGCCTTTTTTGTGAAGGAGTTTGAAAGCGATTATGGACGGTTGTTGACAGTTTTGCAAGATGGGAATAACATGAATAAACAATTTATCAGACGGGGGTTCAACATGGCTAGGAAGAAGGGTTCGGGAAGATACGAAATCCACATCAATGTGATGCTTACGCAGGAGATGCGCGATCTGGTCGAGCAAGAAGCCCAAAGGTTGTCCGCCTCAGCCAGCACAGTTGTTCGATTGGCGTTGTTATCTTATTTTGAGAGGGAAAATAAATGCCCCGCAGGCTAACCAAAGAAGATGCCATACAAAGAATGCAAGCAGTTAGGCCTGAGTATGGCTTTAGTGAGTTTGTGTACGTCAACAGTAGGGAGAAAAGTTTTGTTACCTGCGGAACCCACGGCAGGTTTTTATCCGCTCATGACAACATAATGTCCGGGCATGGCTGCCCCGCTTGTAAATCTGCTGGTAACTCTGCCTTATGTTTGCTGCCCTCGAGCATAGCTATACATAGGATGAAAGAAAAAGCCCCGCAGTATGGGTTTAATAACTTTATCTATACGGGAAAGAGTAATAAAAGCATCGCGGATTGCCCCCTTCACGGTGAGTTCATGACATCTTATGCGACCATTCTCAGAGGGCGAGGCTGCCCGACTTGTGGTAGGTCCTCTAGGGGGCTTAAACGTAGGCTAGACAAAGATGAAGCGAAAGATAGGATGAAGTTGGCTATGCCAAGTTTGGACTTTTCCCTGTTTGACTATAAGACATCCTGGACAAAAAGCACTGTTATATGCCCCCTGCATGGGGAGTTTCTAAAATCATTTACGCATGTTTTAGCTGGAGTAGGGTGTAAAAACTGCTCAAGCGCAAGAGCATCGGAGCAGTCCACCATCCCTTTTAATACATTTACCGAGCGGGCGCAGGTTGTGCACGGGCACAAGTACACCTACAAGAAAGAAACCTATGTTGGGGTTAGCGGTAAGGTTGTTGCAACGTGCAGGCTGCACGGGGATTTCGAGGTTAGGTGTTTTGACCACACATGCGGGCAAGGGTGCCCATCTTGTAAAGATACAGGCTTTAACCCGAATAAGCGGGCTTTCCTGTATATCTACAAACTCCTTAAAGATGGTGTTCCGTATGTCGGGTATGGGATAACAGCCAGTATCAAAAGGAGGCATGAGGAACACACTATGAGGTGCCAAAAAGTAGGGGTTACCCCTATCCTCTTGCATACATTCAAGTTTCGGCTTGGTCTGTTTTGTCGTCGAGTCGAGTCTGAGATTTCAAAAGAGTTTCTGCCAGTAAACTTGGGGGCCCGAGGGTTTAAGAAAGAAACGGCGGTATGGGATGATTACCCCGCCCTACTAACCCGTGTTGTTGAGTTGCACGAGAAGTTTAAGCATCTAAAATCCGCAGTATGATAAAAAAGCCCCTCAACTGAGGGGCTTTTGTTATTACTTCCTGTCTTACGGCGTGTATGTAAGCACAGAAAAAGCATCGTTGTAGAGCCTGCGGCTAATAGTCCCGTAATCGAAGCGCATTGCCGAACTACGACGAAGCGCAAAATTTTCAGTGGATTCATAGCTCGCGCTGCTGGATGTCACCCTCTGGATTCCGAATCTAGAGTCAAAACCCATCAGAGTTGAGGCCGGCCACGAGGCTGAGTCAATGATGAACACCTTAACTTCGGCGTTCCACGTCGGGTTAGCTACGTTTTCGTTCGTATTGATGCGAACCGACATACCATTGTCGCCGACGATGACGGGTCTTCCGCTCCGCCCCTGCAGGGTCATAGCCCCAGAAATGTCGGTGACAATCGTGTCGATACGGCACTTGCGGCCCGTACCATATAGCCATGTCATCCAAGCCTTCTGGGTGATGCCGGTGGTGGCGAGACCGTCCAGCGAAACAGCCGTCTGCGACTTGCCCAACGAAGACAGCGAAGCCTGACCCGTGTCAGCGTCACCATTCAGCATTGCGACCAGGTTCGAGTGGGCCCGCTCGTTGCGCTCAACAGCAATCTGACGAGAAACAGACAGGGCGATGAAGTCGAGGTTCAGGTACTTCGTCACCCGGTCGTCCCATTCGATACCAAGCCCGTAGGTAGGGACCCGTACTGACTTCTCGGAAGTCGTCAAGGTCAGCATGTTGGCCGGCTTGGATAGCGGGGCGATCACTTGCGAACGTGCAGCTTCTGGGCCAGCGTAATTGGCTTCCGGCCACAGATACCACTCGTCAGCGATGACCGTGTCCATAGCGATCATCATGTCGTACTGCTCGGCATCCATTGCCAGATCGCCGGTCAGCTTGTCCTCGACGAGGGCGCCGATGGCTGGCATCAGGAGAACGCGGGCCTGGTTGCTCGGGTTGCGAACAACAACGCCGGCTTCCATCTGCGGACGCCCACTCAGGACGGACTCAAGGCTGGGGGCCCTGATGCCGTTCTTGCGGTCGGACTTCAGGAGGATGCCTTCGGACTCGCAAAGCTGCGAGAAGGCGTCGCCGTAGACCTCTGCATTGGTCTCGTAGGCGGTATTGACGAAGTCACGCACCGTCATGTTCGCGTCCTTGGCGGGGCGAACGGTGTTGTCGAGGGTAACTTCAACTTGCTGGCGCTTACCGGCAGCATCATAGATCATTGCCATTTCTGTATCTCCTTACGCGGGAACGCGTTCGATGGTGGCCGTTTGGCCAACTGCGGTGGTGCCATCGAGAGACACAACACGCCAACCAAATAGTGCAACCTTGGTGGAATCGACCACCTTGGCAATCGCCGCGTTGATGTTGCCAACGACGTTGTCAGCGGAGGTGACCGTCGCGCCCGGCTGGTTCGTTGCCGAACAGACCTTCGGGTAGGCGCCGGCAAGGCTGGTGCCTTTGGCGACGGCGGTGCCAGCGACGACGTAGTCGCCGAGGGCCACGACACCCGTGCCCGGAGTGGCTTCCAGGCCATCAAGGGTGACCTTGACGCGGCCTTCGGTTTGCACCGAGCCAATCGAGAAGTCATCGGCGGTGTAGGACTCGACCGCACGGATGAAGCCTTCGATCTTGTTGGTCGCCGCAGCGAGGTTGTACCGGGACTCGCCGGCAAAGACGACTGCCTTGCCAATTTCGAGATCGGTGACGTAATTGGCGGAACCGGAGCCAGCACCAAGTCGTGCAGTAATGCACTCGGTATCCACAGTGGGTTGCATCTTAAACTTAGCCATGTCTAGCTCCTAGTTACTTCGTAAAGCGTGCTGCATTCACCCGAGCCATGTGGCGCGGACTGACGTGCAGCGGTTTATCTTCGGCACTGGCGGCATCTACCGCAGCAACACCGCCTACCTTGAAGGACTTAAGGAACGCCTCCGATGTCGCCGCATAGTCAGCCAGAAGTTCCTGAGCAGACTCTGCGGACAGATCGACATTCGACGCCCCCAGCCGCACCTTCATACCTGCAACAGCCTTCCGAACGACGTCGGTCAGACCGTTGTGGGTTGCTTCGATGGAAGCAACCTTGTCCTTGAGACCATTCAACTCAATGCTGAGGTTGAGAATCTCGGAATCTTTCTCTTTCACCTGCGATTGCAGGAAAGAGACCACCGAAGCGGCAGGGTCGTGGTCTGCGTCTTCATGCTCGATCTTTCCAGTAGCCGCTTTAGGAGTCGCATCTTCAACGAAGCCTTCGGTGATGGCCTCCTTAACCTCAATCACCGGGTCAGCGGAGGCTTCGATGTCGATGCCTGCGGCTAGTGCGGCGATGTCGGTTTCAGTCAACGCTTTCTTACTCATGTCAATACCTCGTTGGTAGTTTCCCGAAATGTTATAGGAATGCTTCTCATTGTCAAGCAGTTTCGCGGAGACCTTATTCATTGCAGAATCATAGGTTTCGATGCCATCCACAAGCCCTGCGGCAAGGGCTTCCTTGCCGAAGAATTCGCGCCCTTGCGCCATGTTTGCATCGCACAGGGTAACCGTCGTTTGACGGCAGTCGGCAACGTGCTCGATGAACACGTTGTAGGCGGCATTCAGTTGATTCTGGAGTTGCGTCTTCGCTTTGTCGGAGAGGGGTTCTACCGAGTTGGCCAAGGCTTTGAACTCGCCAGCACGCACAACGGTTACGCCGACGCCAGCATCCTTGAGCGCCTTGCTGTACTCCATATGCGTCGCAATCACGCCGATGGAGCCGACAGTGCTGACATTGCTGGAGTAGACCTCACGGGCAGAACAACCAAGCCAGTAGGCAGCGGAGCACATGGTCCCATCCGTGAAGGAATAGACCGGCTTGACGCTCTTGTCGATCAGGGAGATGAGATTGCCTGCATCAGCAACGCCACTCACTGCGCCGCCACCGGAGTCGATGTCAAGCATGAGGGCTTTGACGCTAGTGTCCTCAGCCCCGTACATCACGGCTTTACGGACATCAGCGTAGCTGGTGACCCCAAGGTATTGGTTATACCAAGCGTCGCGGTTGGTCAGCGAACCTTTGATGGAGACAATGCCGATGTCGCCTTGCGTGGAGTAGTTGTACGGGACTTTGTCTTCTTCCTCACCGTCGTCAGGATAAGCGCCCGCCATCATGCGGTCATGCGCTTCCATCGCCAACGCGAGGCTGTGTTCAGTACCGGCCCACAGTACCTCTGGGAAGGTGTTTTTGATACTCATTTGCATTCTCCGTTCTTGCGTCTGCTTATACCAAGTTTTCCGCTTTTCAGCAAGCATCAATCTTTTACTTCTACAGTCTCCCATTCTCCCCTCCCTTTCCAGGTTGGCATTTCGATATACGACTGGAACTGCCACTTACCAGCGACGTTGATGTCGCCAGTCAGCAGCACGTACTTGATGAAGTTGGTGCCGCTCAGGGTGGCGGTCCATTCCTTGATAGCCCCGTTCGGGTTCCGGGAACGAACCTTCATCACGGTAGCGGTGGAAACATTGACGCCGCAGTCGAGGAGCAACTCGGTGCCGATGTCGTTCTTGTAGATAACGCTCATGGGTGGTTCCTTTAACTACAGTATTCTTCCAGGTCAATATACGAACACAAGGTCAAGGTTTTGACAACCTGGCTCGTTTGCGTGAGTTGTTTGGTCAGGTTTGAAGCGAGCGCGTGCGCAGTCGCCACGGCAGATTGCAGAGACACGGTCTTCGTCAGAGGAGATGAGACAGTAATCACTTCCATCAAAATACCTTCGATGTGAGCACAACGGTTTGTCGGACATGGGATGTGATCCTTAGAACGTAACGGCAGACCAAGGCGCCGAGGCTGGAAATAACCGAGATACCATCCCAGATCACCTCAGTGCCGCCCGCCCCCTGAATGATCGTGCCCCCGTAGATGTACTCGTCTGCCGGGGTCGTCGTCGTGCCAAGGGTGAAGCCGTTGAGCAACTGGATGATGGTGTCGAACTTCTTGTCGGTCGGGTTGGCAATGGTGATCGACATATAGTCGTCACCAGAGATACTTTCCGCATCGGCCAGGTCTTGCAGCCAGCGGTGCAGTTCCAGTACCGTGACGTAGTTCGCGCCAGTAAGCCCGTGTGCAGGGCCAGTGTATTCAATTGCCTTGCCCGCAGTTACTTGCCATTTGGTTGCGTCGAGTGCCATGTCTTGTTCCTCAAGCGTAAGCTGTACGGCGCCAAAATCAAGGCTGCGCCACGCCGTCAAATTCGGGAAGAGTGTATCCCCCTCCCCATCAAAATACAACTCTACCTTGAAGGAGGGCGCCGAGCCTTCCAGTCTTCGTAAACATCATGAATCCCGGTAACAAACAGATAGAGCATCATCGCCACGCCAACAACTGAAACAAGGCCCAGCAGCCCCCAGGCGAAAGCGAGAAGGGCGTCTCCGTCGACAATAAACGAACCGACACTGACCACGGTCATTCCCTTCTCAAAACTGGCACGTTACCGTTGGAAGCACGGTCAAACCATAATCCGGACTCGCTTCCCACAGTGCTTCGGTCTCCGCCTCCGTCAGCAACTGGGGGCGGTGAATCTGAACGCTTGAGCGACAAGCCCACACGCTTGCTTGTGGCCAAGGTTGCCCATACGTTGAACAGGCCTGTAGCGACCACAGTGACAGCAAGCACAAGTTGGTCATCAGTAAACGGGATCGTGTAGCCGTAAGCCTTCGCCAAGGAAACACCAGATACCACAAGAACCGCAATGGCGTTGATGATCTTCTGTGCGTTCTTCGCCTTGACTGCGTTGACGAGTTCTTCCCCTGCCTGCATTGCCCGCAGAAAGGAAGGCAGCACGAACAACTTTCCAAGTGAAAAGCCTCCCGTGCTCGGGGCCTCAGCAGTCACAGTCCCAGGCTGCTCTAAAAGGCTGCGCCACTTGAGCACCGCCCCCTTCAGGTCGTCCTGCAGGATGGACTCGAGTGCCCCGCATTGCTCAAAGAGGTATAGAGTCGCGGTCCTTTGCGACTCCTCGGAAAAGTCCTTGAGGTCGCAATCCGCCGCCGCCTCGCTCCAGTAATGGATCAGCGTGTTGTCGAACGATTGCCCCTCACATCGGCGCAGCAAGGTGATGAAGGTGCTCACCTTGCTGTTGTTGGCTAACCCGTCGTAAGCGCTCATTGAATTGCCCCGGTTGGCGCACTGACTGCGGGGGCCTGGTTGTAGTAACTGGAGATGATGATACGTGCCGTCGTCAGGGTAATCAGGGCGGTTTGCTTCTGCTCAGGCGTCAGGGTCTGCGACTTCATGATCACTTCCAGCACAATCGGAAATGCCTTGTCGCTCATGGCGTGAAGCGAATTCATGGTGCCGTCAGCAGCACAACCCGCAGTAACGAAGGGTTCAGCATAAGCGAGTTGTTCCTTGACTTGCGCGGATACGTTAGGGTCAAGTTGCAGGCCAAGGATCACCGCCTGCGTGATCGGACATGCAGTGTCCCGCAACTCCATGAGAGATTGCTCGGAGGGTTTTTGCACACCCCCGGAGGCGCACGCTGAAAGCAACAGGACAAAGATTGCCCCGATCAGGATGCCAAGGATTGCATGGAATGGGTTCGAGCGGTACTGGTTCATTTCGTTACTCCTCAACGGTACAGGTTAAATAGGCCACTTCTTGATAGCTGCCCACAAAGCAGCAGCAGACGCAGTTGTTCCAACAAACCACATGATGATTCTCCCCATCACCCGGCTGCCACGCCAGATCACAACAAGGTCGTCAATGGCTTCCTTGATCTCGTCCGATTTTGCGACATGGTCATTCAACTTGTCCCCCATCCCGTCAACATGAATGCGGATGGACTCAAGCTGTTTATCCGTGTGGTCAAGTCGGTACAATATCAACATGAGCGGGTTGTGCTCGAGCCCTATGAACTCGGCGGCTTTAGCCATAGCCTCCCCCATCTCCGGGTCAAGGTGCCTGGGGTTGTGCTCAAATCCTGGTTCTGCTGTCACGTTGGAACCTTATGCTCAATGGCACTGACCATGTTTTCGATACTGCCGTGCAACAATTGCAAGGCCCCTGCGAGTTCATATACCGGCAAATCAATGATGATGTCGACACTGTCGTCCATGTCGTCCTCATCCACCCACCTCTGCGCATCCCTTTGTTCAGCCCTGTAAATCTCGCTGAGTTGCCCGTGTGCAGACTTGAGCATCGAGGCGAGTTGAACCAGCGCGGATCGGCGAGTCGGGGTCATGGCATATCCTTCGGCAGAACAAGAAGCGCCTTGGCGTAGAAAGCTCGACGCTGCTGTATGTGTGTGAGCCCCCCATTGATGACTCGAGTAATCTTCTCGAACTTGCCCTGATCGGCAAGAGTATTCAACTCGTGCTCATTCCAAAACCACCCAGCAGAGCGACAGGCGAGTTCCGGGGTCTTCAAGAGTTCTGGTTTGTCCAGCAAAGCCCTGCTGTTCAAGAGCCCCCACGAGCACGCTTTGTAGTTGGCGTACCCTGTGATCTGGATCAGGCCACGCCCCTTGAAATACCTGCCTGGAGAAGTGGAGGAAAGTTCAGCAAGTGCAATAGCCTCTGGCTTCGTGTTGCCGAGGTCGGCGCGGCCGTCGTAGGCAGCGCCGCTGGCAATCTCCTCGACGTAATTGAACTGCCCGGATTCATGCGCCAACTGCGCCAGGAATGCCGCTTTCCTCATCCAGGTGTTGATGAAGAACTCTTCCATCGTCGCGTTGAGAGGGTCGAGGAAGACTGTAATCTTCCCCAACGTCGCAAACGGCATAATGGCTTTAAGTTGTTGAGTGCTTACCATCAGTCCTCTACCTGCCTTTCTACCATTGTACGCCGAGTTTTGCGACAAATCCGCTTCTTCATTTCCGTAATCGGGTCGCCAAGTTCGATACTCCGCGCCTCCAACTTCGCCAGCAGAATCACTTGCTGCTGCAAGTGGCGCACATCCGACATCATGTTAATGAGGCGTTCTTCAACCTTGTCCAGTCTTTGCTCATTACCCACCACAACAACCCCTTTACCCTATACGGATCACGTCCGCCATGCCCTCGGCCTTTTTATTGCTGCCTCGTGCCCCACCCGTAGGCGCGTCGGACTTGAGGTTCTGGTTCATCGTGCTGCCGTCATTCGTCGCGCCGTTGTACCCCGTCCCGGCGGGCTGCACCGACGTGTTGGCCCGGAACCCGGTGCCCGAAAGTTTGGGCGCCCCGGCAGCGGGCAACTTGCCCGTCAGCATGATTGAGGCTTCCTCATCGGACAAGTAGCCAAGGCTGAGAAGCTCGAGCATCCGGCTCTGCTTCATGGCCTTGAATGCCTCGACCTCGTTCTTGGGGCGGAGGTCGATGTCTTCATAGGCGAATTCGACGTAGCAGTCGACGCCGTAGAGCCGCACCGCCAGGGTGAAGATGCGGCTGTAGAGTTCGTTGAGTTTCTTGCGCACCAGGCCATCAGCCGTCTTCATGTACAGCAGGACTTCGGCGGAGGCGATGTTTGCAGATGCGGTGCCGTGGCCAAGAATTGTAGGCATGGCCTTGGTGCCGGTCGCCATCTTGCTGTTCGCAAACCCTTGCAGCGTCTCCCACTCATTGCTGAGATTGGTATTACCGTGGTCGACCACCTCGACGCCGATGGTGTCAAAGACGATGAGCGCATCCTCGGGCTTCAACCCGTTGACCTTGGTCTCGATCTCCCCGACCACCTGTGTCATGTAGTCCGCAATCTTCTCCTGGTCGTTCTGGAACTCGAGCGGGACGCCCTTGCGGAACCTCTCTTCGTTGATCGTGACGGTGATTCGCGGGTGGATCGCCCGCTTGACCACGCGCCGCAAGTCATTCATGAACTCCGTGGAGAACAGGACAGGCTGCAGCGCCGACTCAATCGGGCTTGCCGAGTACGGCTCAAGCAGGTCCTGATCGACAGCGGCGTAGAAGAAGGTGGGCACGTCGAGATCGACCTTGGCCCCGGAGATTTCCTGGACGGGGCGCAGCCGCTTGCCCTTGTCGGTGGGGTAGAACTTGATCGCCGTCGTCGACAAGGGTTGCAGGCGCTCGGGCAGCCGTGTTTTGTCAAGCACGAGTTCGACGCCGCATGACCCGTAGAGCATGAGTTCCTTGCCGAGGGCTTCGGAAGTAGAGAGCAGGGAGTTGCGGTCGGCGTAGCCGTCGTTGTAGGACGACAGAAAGTTCATGCTGGCGATGATCTGCTGCAGCAACTGGGTGCCTTCAGGGCTGACGGTCCCGTCCATGTTGTATGCCACCGCTGCCCACGAGTCCGTGATCGCGGTGCGCAGGGCGGCATTGACAGCCGCACTGATGTCAGGCGACGCCGCCGCGAAGTCCCGGATGATGGTGCGGGTATCCGCCCCATTCCGGTAGGTCAGGGTATCGGTATTGGCAAGGCGCCTGTCAGTCAGCGTGAGTGCGCTGGTTTCCGAGGGCGTCGCCGTTTTCAGGTACGACGCCGTGGAGAGTTGGGTTCTGGGCAAGCGCTTGGGCGGGTCCGGGGGCGCTACCTCGGATGCTGCCTCAAGGCGCGGGCGTTGAAGCAGGGATCGGAGTTTGTCGAACATGCGGGACCTCAACAGTATTGTCAAGGCTTATACCAGAGGCTTTGGGTTTAGGCAAGTGGGGTGTGGGTCAGTATTCCTGCCTGTTCTTGAAGGTAAACACGGACGTCGTGGGCAAGGTAGCAAGTCCCGTGGCTGCCCCTCTCATTTTTGCCCCGATGAGCGCGTAAAGGGACGAAAAAAGTAGGTGGTCGACGCCCTTCGACGACTTTACCCACGTGTAACGCATCTCATTATCGTTTGTGTATTGCCTTTCCCGCGTCATGTCCATGAAGTGCGCCACAATCTCCTCCTTCATCTCCGGCACCGCGAACCTCATCAAGCCCGAACGGAGGTGGCCCATCATGGCGTCGAGGGCGGGGTCACGGTTGATATTGACTTGGCGCACCAACTCTCTCCCTTCCTCCGGCTTTTCCTCGTACCTTTTCAAGGAGTGCGTTTCTGTGGTCTTAGAGCGCACGAACACAGCGGCCCAGAGGTTAGGGTCGTAGGCTTGCATCCTCATGATGGTGTCGGTGTAGGGGAGGGCGTCGGCAACTGTCAAGCTCACCCGGTGTTGGCGAGTGAGTTCGCCACGGCGCTCGTCAAGGCGCCCAATCGGTATCATCTCGGCGTGCTCCATGATCATGAGCCCGTCGTAATTGACAGCCCAAATGGTGCAGGCGCACTCGAGGCCCATGTCGAGGCCCATCACCCGCATCATGTTGCTCCCGCCCTTCTCGCTGATGAAAGCGGCGGCGAGTTCCTCGTAGGTGTAAGTGGATTCAAGGTCCTCGTAGGGCAGCCCGCAGCCCGTATTCATGAAGTCGACGTAGCGTGCGTACTCGGTACGCTCCATGACAAGGTCGCTGGCTTTGCGAAACGCGGGCACATCACAAGGACTGACAGCATAGCCGACCGCTTCATACCTGTCATTAGGGTTTTTACACACCCATTCGCGGTGTTCTGGTGTGTAATCGGGGGCTTTTCCGCACTGAGGGCAGGCAAAATAAGCCCCCGTGTAGTCCATTTTCGCCAGTTTCGCCTTGTTCAGGGTGCCCCAGTCGATCTCAACCACACCCGGAACCCGGATGTCGTGGGGCAGATTTGGCCAACTCCAGTGGCCGCAGTGGTTACATTTGACCATGCGGAAGTGCTGTTTTGACTCATCAAACAAGGCAGAGATGCCTCGTCCTGGTAGTGTGGGGGTGGAAAAGTAGATTCTTTCCTTGTATTTGGAGTGATTTAGGCGCGATAAATACTGTTTTATTACGACCGGGTTCGCAAAACTAAACTCATCGGCGACGACGACATCAGCCGGTACGCTAAGAGCTTGTGAGTCCTTGCTTGCGCCCTTGAAGAAAATAAATGAATGGCCAAGTTTCTTGATAGAGACGTTGTCGACGGCGTTGTCAATGAGCCCCTTCAAGTAAGGGGACTCGTTGATAACGTCATTGACGCGCCCCTTGGCAAAGTCGGATGCCGCTGTCTGAGTAGGCATGACGTACATTATGTTCAAGGGTTCAATCGCCGCCCGCGCAAGGATCGCCCTTGAAAATGTCTCGGACATGCCGCACTGGCTGGGCTTGGTTATGACCAAAGTCTTTGCTGGGTCCTCAAGAATCCTCAAGGCGTATTCGTGGTCCCTGAAAGAGAACGGCTCGCCCTTTAAGAAGGTGTTTTCCTCGATCCAGCGGGCGAGGTCAGTACGTTTGTACTTGCCTGTCGTTCCTGCCCGAAGGCGGTCAATGTGGGACGCCCACTTTGGGTTACTCATCCTTTCCCCCCAGTAAAGCCCCTTCCATGTGCCACCCCTTGCGCATTTTCTGTTGCAGCGCCCCGTGGGATACCCCATATTCAGCAGCCCACTCTTTTAGGTTCTGTATTCTCCCCCTAAACAAATATTGACGGTAACCCACACGCTCCCCCTTTTCCCCGATGAACTGTTTTGACCCTCTTTTTGGTTCTGTCAGGGCCCTGACAATGTCGTAGCCGTGGGCCTTGACTCGACTCCACACAAGGTCCCAGTCCGCCCCATACTCTTCGCACCACCCCATCATGTTTTTTGTAACCCCTCCGATAGTATAAAGCGCGTTGGTAGTTTTGTTGTTTGCCTGCTCTTTAGTGGTTGCCCACCTTACGTTTCCCGGCTCATACCCCCTACTGTTGTCTATTCGATCTACAGAGTGCTTCGCAGAGGGGGCTGGCCCAATGTGGGCTAAAAACGCAGGAAAAGACCCCAACCACTCATCGCATAGGGTTACTCCTTTTGCTCCGTAATGTACATAACAAGATACGTTAGGGTTGTAACACCTACTTTTGATGTGAATCCACGCCCTGTACTCTTTTGTTTTGTTGCTGTAACCATGAACTTTCGTTCTATCAGACAAATACTTAAGGTAGCAGGTGTGGCACCCCACGTTGGCGTCTTGGTTTCTTTTATTTACAGGCTTGTACACCAAGTTGCCACAGCCGCATTTGAACTCCCATACGACAGTCCCCCTCTTATTTGTGTAGTGAGGGCGAACGGCTGTAAGTCGCCCAAACCTCTGACCTGTAATATCAATTCTGGGGGGCACTTTCGCCTCCCCCTGCTTTTAGCGTGGCAAAGTAATAGTCCAAAGCCGCCCTTAAGATGTTTGCTTGGGACTCCCGCCTCTTATATGACAAGTGGTACAGGGTTTCCGCTTGATCTTTCCTCAGTGGAAAACTTGTCCTAACCCACTCTTTCGGTTGTTGGTTCATGCTGTTTCTCCTTAGTGAAGACACAATACTTTTATTATATCGTTATGTCAATACCGCTTACCCACAAACTTTACATAATCCTAACGCTCATAGCTGCACCCCAGAAGAAATGGCTGCCTTTTCGTAGCGGATGAAGAAGTCCTCGACGGCTTCAGCAGGCAACCCTTCGACAGATTTGATGAAGGCTGCCTCCATTTTCTTCAGGTTTTCGGTCTCGGCAAGGTCGATCTGCAGCCGTGCCAGCTTCTCGATGATGCCAGAAACACTGTTGACCGCCTGCACGACCTGGTTGAGGGGGATTTCAGCCTCGTCCAGGTCAATCACCCGCGCTTGCAGCATCTGTGCGATGCGCAACTGATTGACGAGTTCAACTTCGACGTTGACGTCCTTTAACTTCGTCGGAGGCAGGCAAGCCTCAATCTCCTTCTTGTAGCGCAACAAGGTCTGCGGCGGCAGGTCGGACCAACTTATTCTGGAGGCTTGTGGGGTGTCATCCTCGGGACGCCCGAAATTCTTGACTTTGCTTTCGTCGATCATGGGTTGTGTGCTTCGACAAGGTCTTCCAGCAAGAGCCGCAACACCCCATCCTTCGGCAGCCCGGTCAGTGACGATAGCTCCTCCAGTTTCGCGGGCACTTGGGGATGCACCAGGCAGAGCGTCTTCTTGTCGTAGGGTGGGGTCGGCACATTCTTGCTTATGCGGTTCTGGAAGGCAGTGACAACGTCTTGAGGGGTGGCTCCGAGGACGAGTTTGGAGATGATGTCTCCGGTTGATAGGTGGGGGCGGTAGGGGGAGGTTTTGATGGAGGTGGGGGTGGGGCCAAGGTTGATGTCGCGGCCAAGGTTGGGAGAGTGGAGGGCGCCGTGGAGGGCGACGGTGAGGCGGAGGGAGAGAGGGGTCGTTTTCATAGAGATAAATGTACTAGGAAAGTTTTCAAAAGTCAAATTCTTGTCGAGGGGGGTAGGTAGGGCCCCTGCCCTGGTGGGCGGAAATAATGTTGCCCCGTCTGCATGATGATGGCATCGGATCCACCCGAACGCGACTGCACCAGGTAGCGCATCGGATCCACCCGAACGCGACTGCACCGGGTAGCGCATCGGATCCACCCGAACGCGACTGCACCGGGTAGCGCATCGGTTCCACCCGAACGCGA
>ERZ1026800.704-NODE-704-length-26317-cov-7.309889_pt1 | contig 26317 bp, 16 predicted proteins | sample MGYA00520873_ERZ1026800 | MGnify/ENA primary metagenome ERZ1026800 (study PRJEB33270, sample SAMEA104284475) | anaerobic digester metagenome | biome: Anaerobic digester microbiome; feature: mesophilic sludge digester; material: Anaerobic digester biomass | place...
TAATTATGGTTTCTTCGGTTCCGGAGATGATATTGTTCCTCAATATCCTTCCTTGGAATATCCTGGAGGAAGTGGAATTGATTATTTATATCAAGGGGCTTTGTGGTTCGGAGCCAAAAAACAGCGCAGAGATTCTTTCGGAAAAAAATTGTACTGGTTAGTTTATCCTCCTTCTGAAACTAATGACACTATTATTACTGACGCAGATCCTCGCTGGAATCCTACTAAAAAAGCAGTGATAGATACTTTAGTAAGTGTGGGTTTTGATGGTGATGATGATTTATATGAATTTTTACCTGCTTACAATCCTTTGCTGGTAAATAATCCTGAGCAAACGGAGAACTATTCTGCATATAACAATCTTGATGGAATTATTTATGCCACTACAAGGAAACAAAAGCGTGGCGTGGATGATGATGGTGACGGGAAAATAGATGAAGATGGCGCTGGTTTTACCTTTCCCTTCAGAAGCGGTTCAGAATTGCCAGCTCAATTCAGTGAGAATTTTGGGAGTCATTTCCTAGCAGAGGTTCCCATTAGGGATTTTACTATTTTAGATGATCCTATAAATGCCGAAATTTGGTTTCCTCTGGGTTTTATGGATTTATCATATAATAATTCAAATTATGCTTTTGCATCCCCTTATGACGATGATCAGGATGGCAGGATAGATGAAGATGGTGCTCCCGTTTCGGAACAGGATTTTATCTCTTTTTATTACGATTACTGCCCTTTTGGAACATCCGGAGAGCGGGATTACGGTAAATCAAGTGGGGCAAACAGACATTATCCGTTAAATATACGAGTGCGCCAGATGAGTTATCAATGGAGTTTTGAATATATTAAAAATCTGGTTTATGTAGAATTTGATATAACCAATATGAACGAAGCCGATACTTTGTATGACTGCGCAATGGGAATTTATATGGATTGTGATGTAGGTCCTCAAACTTGGGGTGTCGAAAAGGCATCTGATGATAAGTCCGGTTATGTAAAGGGAACCGGATATGAATTTGCCTATACTTATGATGCTGACTTTGATAACGGTATTACTCCCGGATTGGTAGGAGCTCGTGTCTGTACCCCTGATCCGGAAAAGTTAAAGTTCCACTGCTGGTATTGGAAAGTTGGCGATGGACCTAGTGACAGTAATCCAATTAAAATTCCCAAACCTGGTGAGACCTCAAATGAAAAATATTGGTTATTAACCGGACGCAACCCAAAACCATCTTCCAATATGTATACTGCCCTGCGCCCTGAACAGGAAGATTTAACTGAATGGGAACAACCTACTCCAAATGATACCCGTTTTCTATTTTCTTTCTATGGCGCTCAACCAGAAAATCCTTCAGAATATAGCGATCCGGCAAAACGGTGGAACTTGCCACCCAAAAAGACAATGAAAATCGTAGTTGCAGTTTTCCCCGGAGATAATAAGGAAGACCTGAAAAAATCAGCAGGTTGGGCTAAAGAAATATACGGCCAGGCACAAGATCTGATTACGGTAACTCAACCAGATACATTTCCTCATTATACACCTCCTGAGCCACCAGATATTCCAAATTTATATGCTCAATTGCAAGATGATGGTAATCGTTTGGATGTTTATTGGGATAATCGCAGTGAATTTTCTTATGATGTTAAAACAGTTAGTACTGCAATTATTGGCTGGCAAAATCCCGAAAGTAGTTTATTGATTTCAGGTCTTGATAGTGATCCTACTCCTTATATTGCAAATAACTGGGTTGATATACCTGAAGAATATAGACCGGGACCACCTCCTGAGCCTGGAATGGAAGATAAACGCTGGAATATGAATGCTCTGGTTAATCCTTATACAGCTTCACGTTTACGCAAGGATTTTCAGGGTTACACCTTATGGGGAAGAAGTGGAAGCGGAAGCCAGGAGGACTGGGAAATGATTAAGCGTTGGGATAAGGTTGATACACCTCGTGATCATTCCGATTACACTGTAAATAGTGCTTTTCCTGATTTATTCAGGGATTTTGGAGGTTATTTAGGTATTGATACTGGTCTTCCCAATAAAAATGAATGGAATGTAGATGTAAGTGAGTATCATAAATTCTACCACTTTGACGAAAATTATCAACTTGTTCCCAATGGTGATACATTTTATGGTTGGCCTATTTATACACCAGATATTGTAATAAATGGGACAACATATAATGAAGTAACCGACTGGCAATCCCTTCAAAACTATGCTAACAGTATAATAGGACCCGATCTTGAAACCACCCAACTTTTGCAAGCACGCATTTTCAAACATCAAGACATCCCTGATCATATATTTTATGCACTATATGATCCTAAATTAATTCCTTTACAGGGATTTGCTTTTCCTGGAGGTGAAGGAGCAGAAGCCCCTGATACTTTGGACTTGAGTAACCTACGGAAAGAAAGATTAGCCAGACGCTATTACAAATCATATATTATGTATCCCCGAAAAGGCGTTGAATATTATGTTGCCTTAACCGCTTTTGATAGAGGTATTCCCGCAAATGATCTGAATTATTTGGAAAGCGGAAGGGATGCTGATGCTAATATGAAAGTATTTTTCCCCGGTACTTTGGCTAAGGAAAATATGGATAATATAATGGTTATTCCCAATCCCTATATTGGTAGAAGCAGTTTTGACGGACGCAGAGAAAATGATGAAAAGGGCGATAAAAGCCGTCGTATATGGTTTATTAATCTACCTAAACGTTGTGATATCCGCATTTATACTTTAGCAGGTGATCTTGTTCAGACCTTGAAACATGATGGTGCCCCGGTTACCGATATCATCACTATTTCTAAAGCAAGTTCTACAGGTCTTGCAGCGGATGGTATGGAAGCATGGGATTTACTTTCAAAAAATAAACAGATAATAGCCCCTGGTGTTTATCTATACTCCGTAGAGAACAAAGCCGACGGCAAAAACAAAGTCGGCAAATTTGTCATAATTAAATGAGGGAGGAGCTGTGAAGAAAGTATTAACACTTGTCCTGATTATTACAATAGCCGGTTTACCGCTGATAATTACAGCCAAGCCATTTGGTAAAACGGGAACGGTAGCTTTGCAGTTTCTCAAGCTTGGTGTGGATGCTCGTGCCGTAGGTATGGCAGAAGCGTATACAGCCGTAACTGATGATATTTCTTCTGTTTACTGGAATCCTGCTGGTTTGGCTCCTGCCTTTGAAAATCAGGTTTTTGTTTCGCATACTAATTGGCCTGCCAGTATTATGCATGAATTCGGAGCTGCCACATATACCAATGGGGTATCTACTATTGCACTATATGGCAGCATATTACATATGGATGATATGGATATAACAGAAGAAGAGCCATTTGGACCTACTGGAGAGAAATTCACTTGCAGTGACATTGCCATAGGAGCAGCTTTTGCTCAGCAATTTACCAATAAATTCTCAGCCGGACTGGGAATAAAATATCTCCGTGAAAATCTGTATGAATTTAATGTAAACAGCTATGCAGTTGATGTTGGTTCAATGTATAATACGGGTTGGAGAAATATAAAAATCGGGATGGCAATGCGTAACTTTGGTCCTGACATTCGTTTTCGGGTTGATGATGATGAAGACGGCAAAGATGATGAAGACCCTTTTGATTTGTTTGATAATGATGGAGATGGTCTTGTTGATGAAGATGGTATTGAATTGGATAGTAAAATCCCTCTCAGCTTCTCTTTAGGAGTTAGTGGCGACCTGATGCGGAAAGGAAATAACTATTGGATCGCATCTCTGCAGTTGGATAATGTAATAGACCGTTTAGAGACCTGGAATTTGGGAACTGAATATAAGCTGGGAAACATATTTTTCCGATGCGGATATCAATTCAATTATGATACAAATGGCTTTGCTGCAGGAGTGGGCTGGCAAGTTCCTACTTCTTTTGGAATTTTTAACATTGACTATGCCTATACCGATATGGGTGATTTGGCTGAGTCCTTTACTAAAGGTGCTCATCGTGTTTCTTTAAAAATTAAATATTAAAAGAATCAATAAAGATTCAGGAGGAAATAATGAAAAAAATCCTATTAGTCATCTTAACATTGTCTTTGCTTGTGGGCATAGTTTTTGCCCAGGAAATGATTCCTACTCCCGATAACAAGAAGGCAATGGAAACCCCTGTCCCTAAAAAAATAATACCGAGCGAACGAACAGCTCCGGTATATACTTTTACCAAAACTCCGCATTCTCTTTTAACTTCTTATTATGATTATATGATAGGAAGTTATAACGGTTTGCCTTTACGTGTAATTCCGTCTAATATTTTAGGAGGCGGATATTTCTTAACCTATCATGGACGTAGAACTTCTACGGGAACCCGTCGTATATTTTACGCTTATCTTGATGCTAACGGTGATGTTATCGTTAATAATGAGATTACAACAGAAGCAAATAATGAAGGATATGGCACTGTGGCTGTTGATCCGGTTTCTGGAAAGCCATTTTATGCTTGGCATGCAAATTCCGATACTGATGCGGAACTGGAAGTGCAGTTTACCGTAGATCAATTTTATGAGGGCATTTATGGCTTATTTACCCCTCTTGTAGATGCTATTGATAATCCTTCAACTGTTTATACTTCCGATAGTAATTTTACTGACGATAATGAATTCATTTGGCCCACGGCTGTAATTGGTCCCTCTCCTTATCCCGATAAGAGAAGAATCTATGTGATAGCGAGAAACTCAATTACTCACACTTACGGTCCTTCCGAAAATCCCAAAATTGCTTATGCAGATTTTAATGCTTTTCAAATTGAACAAAATGTTCCTCTTACTTGGCAATATACCTCAATTCCAGAAATGGATGAATGGAATGTTGATAGCGAGTGGCGTAGACCCTTCAATTCCTTAACTGCAGATAATGCAGGAAATCTTTATTATGCCGGTTTTCATTTTGCTACGGAAGCCGATGGATCAACCGATATTGTTGAGCCGGATGTAGATGTTTTCCAATGTGGAAATTATGGAGAAGGAACTTGGTCGCGGACCAGTAGTTGGGGTAACCTGCCTACATGGAATCCTAATACCAGTCCTACTGATACAACTGGTTTTTTCAAAAACCAAAGCGAATTACCTTATGGTGATAATGATATTTACTGGGAATTATTTTCTTCGGCTTCAGGTCATTTGAATGCTACTGTTGACGATTTGGGTCGTATTCATTTCCCTGCTGTTTGGAGACTTGTTACCAATGATGGTTATTGGTTTCCTAATTTCCAATTACCCAAAGAAATTATCTTTGATCCTTCTCTGCCGGAAGATTCTCAGTTTAGAATTAACGATATCTGGCCCCATAAGGATCCAACTAACGATGTAGATGAACATTATCAGTCATGGGATAGCCAACCACCTTGGGGTGTTGAGGACTTTGTTCAAGACCCTGATACAGGTGAGTGGTTTGTTGATATGTATTTAAGCTGGGAATTTCCCTATTGGGATCAGAATGCTCATGATAGTGCTATGTTTTTCCATTGCAATAATATGAAAGTTACTGAAAATAATGGTCATGGAATGTTAGCTATGGTCTGGCAAAATAGCGCACGGGCAAAGTGGTATAATGCTGATGGTGATAGCGACTATTCTGCTTGGGCAAATACCCCAGAAATTTGGATTTCTGTTTCTGGAGATAATGGCAATCATTGGAGTGAACCCATTAAACTGAACAATATTGAGACCCCTGAATTTGCCGGCATTAAGCCAATGTGGGTATATCCAGCCGATAAAGTTATTTATGTTGGTGAAAGTAATGGTGAGAAAGTTGGTAAGCTTGGTCTTCTTTTCTACGATGATTTTACCTGGGGTGCTTTTGTTATTAGTCCTGGGGTCGGTCCTATGAATGATGGTGGACGGGTAATGTTTACAGAACTGCAAATCGTCTTTCCCAGCAACGCTTCAGATGATCCTACTGTTAGCCCTGTTACCAATATGTTGAATCAAAACTATCCCAATCCTTTCAATCCGGAAACTACCATCAGTTTTGATATGCCCAAAACTGCTAATGCCAATCTATCCGTTTATAATGTGAAAGGTCAGTTGGTTAAAACACTTCATAACGGTATTGCCAATTTTGGAAGAAATACTGTGGTCTGGAATGGAACAGACAATAATGGTAACAAAGTTACCAGTGGACTATATTTCTATCGCCTTACCACAGATGGTAAAGTTGAAACCCGTAAAATGATGTTGATGAAATAAGAAAACCCTTCCTCAAAATGTAACATAAAAAAGCTCCGGTATACCGGAGCTTTTTTTATCCGGAAGAACGATATCCTCTTTGTTCCCAGAAATCCGTATTACAAAAGAACCAATATGAAACATTGTAATCGGTTCTTTCCGTATTCGTAATACGATTTTTAGCGTGAAATGGCACAAATATCTTTGCTTATTCTCAAGATGCCTGCTTTTGCAGGATTGGTATTATACATTTATTTTTATCAACCTTGTTTTTTCAACAGCAACCACATAAAAAAAGGACAGCCAATAAAGGCAGTAATTATTCCTACTGGTAATTCCATAGACAATATATGTTTAGCGAGCAGATCACAGGCAAGAAGAAAAATACCTCCCGACCATAATGAAAGCAGATATATTCTTTTCTGTCCTGAAGGAATAAAAAAGCGCACAATGTGCGGAATAATTAATCCGACAAAGCCAATTATTCCGGCATAAGATACGCTAATTCCAATCACTATGGAAGTGAGGATAAAAATCTTACGCCTTAGCGATAAAACATTTATTCCCAAGCTGGCAGCATATAAATCTCCGCAACTTAAAATATCAATAGCTGTGGACTGGAAAAAAAGATAGATGAGGATAATAAGAGATAACCCCATCAGAATTAAAAAACTTGTCCATTCACCTTTAGTAAATATATGCCCCAAATTACCCATCAGGGTTCCTAAAATTAGAGCCGTATCTTGCTGATGAAGATACATAATCAACGAAATACCAGCAGAAAAAAACATTCCGGCAATCACACCAGCAATCAATAAACGGCTTTTATCAAATCTTCCTTTTTGGTGTGCTAGTTTCCAAACCAGCAACATTGTAAAACCTGCACCTATAAAACCACCAACAGGCATCAAAATAATCAATCCGGATATACCAAGAAGTATACTGCCAAAAGCAGAACCGGAAGATATTCCTAAAATATACGGTTCGGCTAATGGATTGGCAAGCATAAGTTGATAGATAGAACCAATTCCGGCTAATGCTGTTCCGGTGAAAAGAGTTAACAGCAAACGGGGAATTCTAACCTGAGTAATAATATTCGTATCCGGTTTGCCTAATGTAAGATATGCAATAATAATGCCTACACCGATTAAGAACCATAGAATCAGAATCAATATTTTTTTCATTTCTCTTCCCGCCATTCAGCAAAAATTTTTGCCAGTTCTTTCATTCCTTCAATACAGCGAGGAGTTGCGCGTTGAAGCAAATCGGGATTGATGTCCTTCTCAAAGTAAATTCTTCTTTTTTGAATAGCCGGTATATTTTGCCAGCCCTTTCGGTTAATTATATTTTTTAGGGTATCCTGTGAATAGCAAATCATAATATCCGGTTTAGCAGCAATAACTGCTTCAGGATTTATTCTGGCATAGTCACGTTCCAGGGTAGAAAAAATATTATCGCCTCCGGCAAGTTCAATAAGTTCACCTATAAATGAAGAATCAGAAACGCTCATTAAGGGATTTCTGTATATTTCCAGATAAACCTTAGGACGGAGTTTGCCTTGTGCATTTGCCTTAATTTTTTCTATTTCCTCTTTTAAGTAATTTACGAGTTTTACGGCTTCCTCTTTTTTCCGGATAAGAGTTCCTATTCTTTCTATGTCTGAAAGCATTTCGTTAATACCTTTAGGATAAATAACTTCCACCCGAAAACCCAAATTTTTCAGGTCATAAGCTATGTTTTCCTGCTCCAAAGAACTGCAAAAAATTAGCTCGGGATTAAGAGCAATGATGGCTTCTTTATCAATACTGCTGAAAGAGCCAACTATCTTTTTCTGCTGCAGAGAAGGTGGATAATTACATTCAGCAGTAATACCTGTAATTTCCTTTTCGGCATTTAGAGCGCAAATAATTTCTGCCACTTCCGGAGAAAGAACTACAATGCCTTTCTTTTGATTGTTTCCTGTTTGCTTACAGGAAAAAGCAAAGAGAATAATAATAATTACAGTTAGAATTCCTGATTTCTTCACTGGAAAATTCCTTTTTTCTTTTATCCTAATTTATATTTAAGTTCTAAACAGCAGGTCTTACAGATAAAGCAACGAGAAAATCACTATTCCCTGGGGAAGAGAACTTACTAATTCTATTTAACAGCTTATCTGTTAGTGCGTTATCCTGCCCAAAACAGTTCCTTATTCATATTTCTGTTTTACTCTTCTAAAAACAAGAAATATTTTTTTCCTTACACTAAATTTACCGCCTCCTGTCAAGAAAAATGAATTGCCTCTTCCCAATTGGGCATAATTTAATCCATCTGATATATGGAAATAATGCTTAATATTATTTCCCCTATTCATTAATCCTATATTGTATTAAAAGGGGTTGATGATGGGATATGCCTAAGTATAAAGAAGATATGATTTCATTTGGGGAATGATAAGCAATTTTTTATTCTTGCAAAAGTAGGAATCTGCTAAATCCGTATTGCTAACCTATACGGAAAGAAAGTATTGGTATTTTTTCGGCTTTTGGGCTTGACAATCTTTTCCTGTAATTTAGTAAGGTGTTTATAATAGTAATTGGAATGATGTAAATATAAAAGATTAAGCTTAATAAAGAGGTGAATTATTTTAACTTCCAGTAAATTATGGGATTCCATAGCATTGATTATGGGTCTGCTGATAAGTTTGGTATTAATTGCATCCCTCACGCAGATCATAGTTGGTGGTTCAGTTCTTGATACATTCAGTAAAGTAACTTTACGAATTATCAATATTCTGTTTGGAATTTCCATAGTGTTAATTATCCTCATCGTGGTAATGGAAAATGGTTCTCCGGCAACAACTATGGCTTGGATTTTAGTGCTCATTTTTTTACCGGTTGTGGGCTTTATATTGTATCTTTTTTTTGGCAGAAATTGGCGAAAAAAGCGCTTATTCAGTAAAAAAGGATATGCCGATACCAAATTGCTGTTATCTTATGTTCACAATCATCCTTCCGATAGAGAAAACAATTGGCAGAACGACTTGACTGCACGACTTTATAACTTATTGAAAAATAATAGTAAAGCTACTTTAACGGTAAACAACAATTTAACTCTATATAACGATACGGGAAAAGCATTTAAAGCAATTTTGGAAGGCATTAATTCTGCCCAACATTTTGTCCATCTGGAATATTTTTCCGTTTTTGCTGATGAAACAGGTTACACTTTGCAAAAGTTATTGATTCAAAAAGCACTGGAAGGTGTTGAAGTGCGTTTTATTTATGATGATGTAGGTTGCTGGATGCTGAAAAAATCATTTAAACAGGAATTACGCGATGCAGGAGTGGAATTTGTTCCTTTTATGCCTGTCTGGATACCTTTTTTAAACAGTCGTTTGAATTACAGAAATCATCGTAAACTGGTAATTGTAGATGGTAAAAAGGCATATTTGGGCGGGATGAATATCGGAGATAAATATTTGGGCAAAAAACGCTATTATGGCTACTGGCGTGATTCCTTGGCAGAAATTGAAGGAAAAGCAGTTAATGCTTTACAAGCAATCTTTTTAGCGGACTGGAATTTTGTAACCGGAAAAAATTTGATGCAAGAGGACTTACTGCATAAATACCTTCCTGTTATTTCTCCTGATAAACAAAGATTTCTACCGATGCAAATTGTAGCTGATGGTCCTGATAGTGATTATGACAGCATAATGCAATTATATTTTGCAGCAATAACTTACGCTAAACATAGCATTCGGATTTCTACTCCCTACTTAATTTTAAACGAAAGTTTACTTTCCGCTCTAAAAACTGCCGCTATCAGCAGTGTAAAAGTTCAGATACTGGTTCCTGATAAGCCCGATCATTTTTTGGTTTATTGGGCTTCACGCAGTTATTTTCAACAACTTTTAGATGTTGGAGTAGAAATTTGGACTTATCATAAGGGTTTTAATCATTCCAAAATATTGATTGTGGATGACGAATTTCTGCTAATCGGAACTGCCAATATGGATTTACGCAGTTTTAAACAAAATTTTGAACTGGCTGCCGCAATATACGATAAAATTGTTTGTGCTGAAGCCATTAAGCAATTTGATGAAGACCTGTTATCCAGCGGTAAAATTATTCCTGAGAAATTCAGACAGCGCAGTATGCTGCAAAAAACAAAAGAATCCATCTGCCGTCTGGTTTCTCCATTGTTATAACATCCGGGAGGTTAAGGTCTTAAGTCAGCAGTTATCAGTCCTCACTACCAAATAAGTTTGGGAGTAATGAAAAAGTTATTTCGGCAGTGACGACTACTGACTTAAAAAAAGGAGAAAAAGTTATGAAGTTTATCAACTATCCTTTATCAGAGAATCTGGATACAATAGTCCAAGAACTTGCTAAGCCAGATTCTATTCTAATTTTCCCAACTTTAAGCGCAGCAAAAAGAGCTTCCAGAGAATATTTAACCAATTGGGACCTTTCCTGGCGCGGTTTTTACAGTATGGAAGAATTGCGTTCTGCTCTTATTTTGCCAAAGCAACCTTTACTGACAGATGAAAAACGACTGCTTTGCCTCTTTATGGTAATGGAAGAAAGCGAAAGAGAATCATTTCATATTTATAATTATGGTGATATTGTGGACTGGGGAAAACGTTTTTTTGATTTTTTTGAAGAGCTCTGTGAAGAATGTATAGCCCTTTCCGATCTTGAAGAAATGGCAAATTCCGGAGCTTTTCCGATGCAGGAATGGCAAGAGATTTATCTGCAGAAGATTTTAAATATCCGCAGTAACTATCAAAAATACATCAATGCTTTGGGTTTCAGTGATACTATTTTTTACTTGAATGCCGACAATATTTCCGTTCCCTGGCAAAACTGTGATATTTATTATATCAATCAATATTATTACAGTGGCTTGGAAAAACAACAGATAAAAGCTCTGGAGGATTCAGGAAACAGGGTAACAATTATTACTCACGGTTTGGAAACAGAAAGCAATGGTGAAAACTGGAAAATAAAAGATTTCAATTTGCAGGAATCCTGGAATTCCTTGAGAAAGAAGCCCTCCATTGAAATTAGAGAAACGGACAATGAAACCCAAATGGCATTATCTTTTCTCTCCTGGAATTTGGAGCAAGATTGTCATAATTGCGCTATTATTGACAGCACCTTTCACTTGAAAAGCTATAGTCATTACTTTCCCGAAGAACATTTTGCCAAACCGGAAAGCTATTCTTTCTGCGAAGGGACTATTTACAAAATGCTTTCTGCAATTGCCACAGGACTTAAAGCTACAAAAGATACAAATGGTTATCTGCCCATAAAAATATTGGCAAATTATATCTCGGAAGATTGGTTCTGCCGTTACTTTTACGCTGAACAAGGTAACCTAAAACTGGATGACTATATCAGTCAACTGCGTCTGGAGCTTGGTTTTTTAATTAATTGGGATTATCTTTATGTGGACTATGCTTTGTTTCTAACTGCAGATTTGCCAACCCTGAAATCCCTCGTATGGGAATATTACAATTTAATCAATGCCTTCGGCAAAGTCCAAAATCTGAAAGAACTCTGCAACCTGATTGATAGTCCCAATTGCTTACAGCTAAATAAATTGCTGGAAGATAACGAAAAACTCTATACTGATATTTTACCTGTTTTTTGGGAGAGAATGGCAAACTTTATGGCTATTGAAAATTTGGGCTTGGTAAATTCCTGGAAACAAATTTTTGCTGAAGAAAGCATTGGCTTAAATCTGCTTGATTTACTTTTGAATTTTCTTACAACCGGCAAAATCAGTTACCAAAGAAATGAAGCTCTAACTCCCGAATGGGAAATTAGTAATTTACTGGATGCAAGAAATAGAAGTTTTTCCACCGTTGCCTTCTTTCAAATGATTGAAGGCATTATTCCTTCCAGTCCAACTCCGGTTTGGTTATTCAATGAATCACAACGAGCAAAATTAGGATTAAAAACATTTAACGATATCAGAAACTGGGAACGCTATTATTTCTGTCGTCTTTTACTGTGTTCAGAGCGCGCAATTTGTTTCAGTTATATAAATCAGGAACGCGATATTAGCCCCAGTTCCTTTTTAGGTGAATTGGAAGAACTGCTGAAAAATGAAGAACTGGATTTATTTAAAAAAAGAAAAATTCTTGTTTCTCTGCCGGATGTTTATAATTGGGAACTAGTTAATAAGACAATTCCCGAACTTGAAGATCAAGAGATTTGCAATATTAATAAAGACCTAACTGAGGATTTCTTTATAATCCCTTCCGATCCTATTGCCGATTTCCCAAAGAATAATCAGATTAATTTCAGTGCATCAGCCCTTATCCAATTTTTGAAAAATCCCTTCCTCTGGTTTGTAGAAAATAAAAGCAAACTCTCAATACAAAATTGGGAAGCCGAAGAAACCATAAGTTATAAACTCTTCGGTAACATTATGCATACTTATTTTTCTACTACCTTAGGTAAATTGAAAGGAATTCACGAATCCCACACAATATTGGAAACCCTCTTTGGTAATAGTAAAAAACTGGAGGAACAACTAAAAAATGTAATTGCTTCCGAAAAAATGATATATCAAATCCCTAAGAACTATAATGCCGTTTTTTTAGGAGAAATCCTGGCAAAAAAATTATCTGAATCCCTCTTCTTTTTCTATCAGGACTGGCTGAAAAAACAGGTTGAAGGAAGAAAATTTATTCTCATTCCCGAAGAGGATAAAATTAGCCGTGCGGAAATGAAACATAAACAACTGGGAAAGGTCAATTGGGGCAATAAAGAATATATTATTGGCATCAGAGGAAAAGCAGACCTGCGTATTGAAATGGAAAATAAAGCTCTCATTGTGGACTTCAAAACAGGCAGTCATGACTATCGTCAACTCTGCATCTATGAATGGTATTATTATCTTCTGGATGATGTTTCGGCGCCAAATGATGTTTCTTCCATATTTTGGAATATTTTAGACCCTACAGATAAAGTGGAAGGCGTGAATGAAGAAAAACGCAATAAACTGAAACAGCAGATTTTGGATAATCTGGAATTTTGTCTTGCAAATGGTTATAGCACAATTACCAAAGCCACTGATAGACAGCGTTTGCAAAATATTACCCGGGCTGATTTGATAAGCAGAAAAGGAGGTTTAAAATGACTGAAAATAACTGCAGAATAATTTGTGCCAGTGCCGGAACCGGAAAAACCTACCGTCTTTCTGTAGAATATCTTTCCCTAATCTTAAAATATTACGGTAAGAATGAATTTTCTTTGGATAATATTCTCGTTTTAACCTTTACGCGTAAGGCAACTGCAGAAATTAGAGATAGAATTATTAAACATTTGGAACTATTGGTATCTGAACCGGAAACGGAAGAAGAACAAAAGAAACAACAAGAATTACTGCTCAACCTTAGAAAACTTAATAAAACAAAAGAAATTCCCTTAAGTGAACAGGAAAGAAATTTACTGCTTAGTGCACGCAAGGAATTAATCTGTGATCAAAGCCATTTGCAAGTGATGACTATTGATTCCTACACAGGACAGATCTTCCGTAATATTGTGCGTCCCTTAAAAAATATTGAACATTATGAAATAGATACCGAAGCCGTAAAAAAGATTATGCCCTTTTTGCTTGATCATTTAATGGAACCGGATTTAAGGGAAAAAATTAAAAATTTATTAAGTAGGAAAGTTAGCCGTTCCTTAGATGAATATACTAAATTTTTCTGCTCATTAATTGAACAGCGCTGGCTTTTTTATATGATCACTAAACGCCAAGCAGTTCATAATTCTTCTTTAAACGGAACTTTAATGAATTTAAATCCCGAAACCGAGCCAGCAGAATTCTACACACAATTTCTGAAAGAAATGCAAAAGGTTATAGCATTAGTAGCTAATATCTGTTCTGATTTGGGTAAAGCATCTCTGGAGGATTATTTTAATAAGGACTTTAGAAATTTAGCTGTGAAAGGTGCCCTAACTTCTGTTGCTATTTTCAATAACTTAAAACATCTTAATTCGGATGAGGTGGAAAAACTACTATATATATTAGATAAAGGCACTATCTGGAATAAACAGAAAATAAGCAACAAGAAGTTTGAAGCCGAAAATATTGAACTGGAAAATGCTCAAAATGAAGCCAAACACCATTTGGCTGATTATTTAATCTGGAAATTATATCTTCCCGAACAAAGAGAAATTGAGGAACTTTGGTCAAATGTATTGGAAAGATACGATAATTTGATATACCGCTATAAAAATTTGACCTATGATGACATAACCTGGTTTACCTTTGAAACACTCTTTAGTTCAGAACCACCTTTTCTAAATCCCGAAGATGCAGTTTCAGCAACGGAATTTTATCAATTTTTAAGTCATAGAACCCGTTTTTTACTGATAGATGAATTTCAAGATACTTCCCTGATTCAATTCAATATATTAAAGCCAATCATTGAAGAAATTACTGCCGGAGAAGGTTCCAAACCCTTTGGGGGCTTGATAGTTGTAGGTGATGAAAAACAATCCATTTTTGGCTGGAGAGGAGGTGAACGTGATTTACTGCTGAATTTGAAAGATATTTTCCCAGCTTTGGGAGATCTTACAGTTGAAGCACTGGATAAAAGCTACCGCTGTGGTCCAACTTTAATGGAATTTATCAATCAGGTCTTTATGAATGCAGAATTGTGTAGCTTACTCCAAGAAAAAGAAATGCAATGGGATTATACACATATTGAAAGCGTAGAAATTACAAAAGAACCGGGAACCGAAATTGAATTCTGCTTAAAAAATTTTTCTACCAGCGTTGCCAATGCCGATAATGAAAAAGATATTTACACGGATTTTGTAGAAAGAATGGTTTTACCTGCTTTGGAAAAAGACGATTCCGGTTCAATTGCTATTTTATGCAGAACCAACGAAGAACTTACAAAAATTCAACAAGCATTGGATATAAGTGGCAGAGCTAGTTTATTTCAACCCAACAGGTCTATTATAGAACATCACTATGTAGCTCCTTTGCTTTCCTGGCTGCGTTTTTTAGCCTGGGGTGATTGGATGGATTTTATCGCTTTTCTGCGTTCGGACTATGTGTTAATCAATACAAAAGTGTTGAAACAAACCCTTAATATTATCTCCCGAACCCTGGAAATACAAAATGAAAGACAAAAACCGGTAAGGCCCGATTTTTCAACTATACCTGTTGTAAATGAATTCTACCAGCTCTCTTGGGAGCAGGAAAACAAAAAGGCAACAGAAATTTGCAGAGAAATAATAAACCTCTGTTTACCTTCCAAACAGCTAAGTGAACGGGATTATTTGAATCTACACCGCTTTCTGGATATTTTATCCACACGCCAATTAACCGATTCCGATAAAGGAATTTCTTTTCCCGATTTACTTACTTATCTTAAGGATAATGCCAATGCTGAGGATTTTAAACAGGTTTCCATAAATGCTGATGACAGTTTACAACTGCTAACCATTCATAAATCTAAGGGCTTGCAGTTCAAAAGAGTTTTCGTTTTCTGTAACCTTTCCGGAAAACATAGCACAGATAGTAATACCCTAAATTGGGCTTTGGAATATGAAGGAAATACCTTTAACCGGATTCGGGATTACGGTATCAGCTTGCATTATCAGAAAATCCTGAAGTCCTCAAGCTACGCCAATCTCTATCTCCAAAACCAAAAAAGAAAACAGCTGGAAGAATTGAATAACCTATATGTAGCTTTTACCCGCGCCGAACAAAAATTGCACCTTTATTTCAGTTATAAATTGAAGGAAGGATGGAACGATTATTACAATGCCAATAAAGATGATAACCTGACCGTAGCACTTTGTAATGCTGTTTTTGATTATTTCAAAGATTCCACTTCTAATGAACGCGGAGTTTATTATAAAAAAAGCTTTCTGCAGGAAAATAAAAAAGAAACATCTTTTTCTTCTGAACCACCTAAATCAAATCTGGAACAAAGCAATTCCGGACTGAAAATTCGCCATCACAGACCCGTAAATTGGAATAAATTAGTTCCCGTAGAACTTCCTGCAGTAAAAGACCTGAAAACATACTATCTAACAGAACGCCCAAACCTGATCGGGGATTTATTGCATTTCTATATGTCCTTCATTATCCGCAACACACCAAAAGAACATAACTATGCTTATTACAGATGCCTAAACCGCTATGGAGCTATTTTTACCGTCTTTCAAATTGAGCAACTGGCTGATCGCTGTCAAAAGGTCTGCGATTCAAATCCCTATCTTTTTACTTCCGGTTGGGATAAAATCTTTACTGAACAGGAAATTCTGGGGGACAGCAAAATTATGAGAATAGACCGTTTGATGGTTAATACTGCTGAAAAAGTGGTTCTGATTGCGGATTATAAAAGCGGAGATATTTACGATTCCAATCAACTTGTAAACTATAAAAAAGCTCTATCCAAACTGTCCGTTTTGAAGGGCTATAATATTGATACCAGGATTGTAATTGTGTAGTCAAGAGGTAGAGAAGTCAAAAATGTGTAACCAGAGGACTACAAAACAAAAGTATTGACTAAAATATCAAGTAAAAAGAAAAGGATAAATTGAGAAATAAACCAAAGGATTAGCAATGCTGAAAGCCAAAATTTATGTTCAACTTAAAGCTAATGTTCTTGATCCGCAAGGTAAGGCAGTTACAAATTCTCTGCATAACCTGGGTTACACGGATGTGTTTGAAACCCGTATCAGCAAATATATAGAGATGAGTTTTAGGAATGATAACAGAGAAAAAGTCAGCCAGGAAGTAGAAAAAATTTGCCAAGACCTTTTGGCTAACCCTAATACCGAGACATATCAGTACGAAATAATTTCAGAGGAGTAATTTCTTGCGTATTAGTGTTGTTACTTTTCCCGGTTCCAATTGTGATTATGATACTTACAGAGTTTGCAAAAGCCGGGGTCATCAAACCAAACTTATTTGGCATAAGGATTCCGATTTGGAAAAGCCAGATTTGGTAATTTTGCCAGGTGGTTTTTCCTACGGTGATTATCTTCGTTGTGGAGCTTTAGCCAGGTTTTCTCCCATTGTGCAAGAAGTTATCGCTTTTGCCCGAAAAGGAGGTTTATTAGTTGGTATTTGTAATGGTTTTCAGATTTTAACGGAATGCGGTTTACTACCTGGAACTTTAATGATGAATGAAAATTTACATTTTATTTGTCAACATCAATATATTCGGGTGGAAACAGAAGCCAGTCCTTTCACTCAAGGCATTGGTAAAGGAAAAGTTATGGATATTCCCATAGCGCATAAAGAAGGTAATTATTATATTGATCCCGAGGGCTTAAAACAATTGATAGCTAACGATCAAATACTTTTCCGCTATTGTGATAAACAGGGAAATATAAACATTGCAAGTAATCCCAACGGCTCATTAGATAATATAGCGGGAATTTGTAATAAACAGCGCAACATTTTAGGGATGATGCCACATCCTGAACGTTCTGCTACGGAAACAGTTCCCACTAAAGATGGAAGGTGGATTTTTGCTGCCATTGAAAATGCTCTGGAATAAAATCTTAGAACTTCTGATTCCTCCTGCCTGTTTGGTTTGTGGAAACAGAATAGATGACCGTTATCAGGTTATTTGTCCTGATTGTGAAGCGAAGCTATATCTAATTGGAGAAGGAACTTGCCCTGTTTGCGGAAGTGAAAATAAAGAACTTCCTTGTGAGGTTTGTGCGGAAGGAAATTTTGCCTTTGATTCTGCCATTTCTGTTTTTCGCTATTCAGGTCCGGTTAGAGACCTGATACATATTTTGAAATATAATGGCTATAGTTCTCCTGCCGGTTATTTTGCTTTGCCTATAGCAGAACTTATTGAATCCAAACCAGTTCTAAAAAATTACGACTATATATGTGCCGTTCCTTTGCATAGAGTAAGAAAAAGAGAAAGAGGTTACAATCAATCCGATTTAATTGCCTATTCTGTGGCTAAATTGATTGATATGCCATATTTTAATCCTGTGAAAAGAAGAATCAATACTTTAAGCCAAACCCTACTTTCCCGTGATCATAGAATAAAAAATTTGGCTGGTGCTTTCCAGGTAAAAGATAAAAACCTCGTAGCAGGCAAAAAAATTATTTTAATTGATGATGTTTTCACTACAGGCAGCACTTTAAATGAAATTGCCAAGACCTTGCGCTCTGCAGGAGCAGATAAAATTTGTGCCATAACCGTTGCCCGAGCTTAAAATGAATAAGGAATTTTGGGAAATCCGACCTGAGACATCAGAAAGCGAAATCAATGAAATGATTGAAAAGGTGGCAAAATTTATTGCCGAAAGGCATTTGGCTCCTGCAGGAATTCTTCTTTTTGAATCTTTCCGTCCTTTACACGGAATTGGAAGTCAAGCACTGTTTTTTATTCTTCCGGTAGCGGAAATCATTTTTGATTCCAAAAAATATCAGCAGTTTGCCATTATGATGGAAGATGAAAATAATATAAAAAAACTCATTAACCGCATGGACGAACTGGATGAAATTTATACTCGTGAACGCAGACAGGAAAACAAGCTCAAAAAACAGCATCGCAAAGCCAAAAGAAAGGCATTTTACCACAAACTATTTAAGAAAATAAATAAAACTGCTTGAAAAAGTGGAGGATATATGCAATACGATGAGAAACGCCTTACCCGTATTGTTGCTACTGACTGTGGCAGCACTACTACCAAGGCAATTTTAATTGAATGGATAGATGGAGAATTTCGTCAAACCATTCGCGGGGAAGCACCTACAACCGTTGAAGCACCCTTAAACGATGTTACCAAAGGTGTTATTAATGCCACTCAGGAATTGGAAGAATTGGCACGCCTAAAGTATCACAATCCTAATATCAAATTTATGGAAAACGGAGAATTCGTTATTCCCCGTAAAGGTGATGTTGGCGTTGATGCTTATGTTTCAACATCTTCCGCAGGCGGTGGCTTACAAATGATGGTTACTGGAGTTGTTGCTTCTATGACAGGTGAAAGTGCAGAAAGAGCAGCTTTGGGAGCCGGAGCAATTGTTATGGACCTTATTGCCAGTAACGATAAAAGGATGAATCATGAAAAGATTGAACGCATCCGCGAACTCCGACCCGATATGATTTTAATGGCAGGTGGTGAAGATGGTGGCACTGTTAAACATGTGGTGGAAATGGCTGAATTGGTTGCAAGTGCAGACCCTAAACCCCGTCTTGGTTCCGGTTATAAACTGCCTGTTATTTATGCTGGCAATAAAGATGCCCGGGAAGAAATTATTAAAACTCTCGGCGAAAAGGTGGATTTGATTATCACGGATAACATTCGTCCCAAACTGGAAATTGAAAATCTTCTTCCTGCCAGAGAAAAGATTCATAACCTCTTTATGGAACATGTTATGAAACAGGCACCGGGCTATAACAAACTGATGGAATGGACGGTTGGTCCTGAACACGAACAAGTTCCTATTATGCCAACTCCTGCAGCAGTTGGAAATATTATGCAAGCAATTGCCAAAGAAGAAAATATTGAAGTTGTAGGTGTTGATATCGGTGGTGCCACTACCGATATTTTCAGTGTTTTTACCAAGGACTTCATTTTCAATCGCACGGTTAGTGCCAATTTGGGTTTAAGCTACAGCATTTCCAATGTGCTGGCTTCAGCAGGACTGGAAAATATTATGCGCTGGGTACCTTTTGACATTAATGAAAGCGAGCTGCGTAATATGATTAAAAACAAAATGATTCGTCCTACTACGATTCCTTCTCTTTTAGAAGAACTTGTTCTGGAACAGGCAATTGCCAAAGAGGCATTACGTTTGGCTTTTGAACAGCATAAGTCCTTTGCTAGTTCCTTAAAAGGTATGCAAAAACAGCGTGATATTTCGGAAGCATTCTCGCAATCCGTTTCCGGAGAAACAATTGTAAATATGATGACTCTTGACCTTTTAGTTGGTAGCGGAGGAGTTTTATCTCATGCTCCACGCAGAAATCAGACCGTGATGATGTTAATTGATGCTTTTTTGCCTGAAGGAATAACCCGTCTTTCCGTTGATAGCATTTTTATGATGCCGCATTTGGGAGTCCTATCTGAAATCAGCACCAAAGCGGCTACAGAGGTTTTCCGCAAGGACTGTATGATTTATTTGGGAACTTGCGTAGCCCCTGTAGGAAAAGGAAAAATTGGTAAACCGGCTCTCTATGCCAAACTGGAGCTTCCTGATGGCTCTGTTTTTGAAGAAGATATACCCTTTGGTGAAATGCGTTTAATCCCTTGTGAGATTGGACAGGTTGCCAAAGCAACTCTGAAAACACATAGTGGCTTGATTTTAGATGCAGATAGAAAGAAAGAACTGACCGTTGATCTGCACGGGGGAAAAGTTGGCATCGTTTTAGATACCAGAGGTCGTAAACCTTTTGTTCTTCCTGCAGATAAAAATGAACGCATTTCTGCCCTTAAAAAGTGGATGAAAGTCCTGAATGCATACCCGGAACATATTTTGTCATAGGAGGATAAAAAAATGGGACAAGCATATTCTGCCGGTTTAACCGTTACCGATAATACAATCTTACGCAAAGAACGCATTCTGCCTTTGAAAGGACAGGTGCTCGTGAAAAAAGGCGATAAAGTAAAAGCTGAAGATGTTGTTGCCGAAACCTTACTCCCAGGTAAAGTTATACCTTTCAATCTTGCCAATAAACTTGGAGTTACCCCTCAACAATTAGTTAATTACATTAAAATTAAACCGGGTGATAAAATCACTCAAAAAACCGTTTTGGCGGAAACTAAAGGACTTTTCGGGCTCGGCATAATGAAAACGGAAATTCTTTCCCCTATTGAAGGAGAAGTGGAAAACATTTCTTCCGTAACAGGCCAAATCTTACTGCGTGAACCCCGTATTCCTGTTCAGGTAAAGGCATTTATAGATGGCTTGGTAACCGATATTATTGAAGAGGAAGGAGTAATCATTGAAAATAAAAGTGCCTATATTCAAGGAATTTTTGGGCTCGGAGGAGAAACCTTTGGCGAATTAAAAATGATAGCAGAAAGCCCCGATGATGAATTGGATGTTGCCAAAATTGATGCATCCTGTGCCGGTAAAATAATTGTTGCCGGTGCTTTTGCACCCTATCACGCAATTGATATAGCCCGGAAAAATGGCGTAAAAGCTATTATTACAGGTGGTATAGACGATCAGGATATTAAAAAATTGCTCGGCTATGATATTGGAGTAGCTATTACAGGACACGAAAATATCGGCATTACTATCGTTTGCACAGAGGGTTTTGGCAGAATTAATATGGCACAAAAAACCTTTAATTTATTAAAACATTTTGAGGGTTATAAAACCTCTATTCATGGCAGAACTCAAATTCGGGCAGGAGTTATTCGTCCGGAAATTATTATTCCGCTCGAGTTTGAAGAACAGGAACTCGTTGCTAAAGAAGTTTCTATGCCTATTTTGGAAATCGGAACCGTAATCAGAATTATCCGCCAACCCCATTTTGGACACATTGCCAAAGTGACTGCTTTGCCGGAAGAACTTACTAAAGTGGAATCGGAAACTTTGGTTCGGGTTTTGGAAGCGGAATTTGAAAATGGCACAAAAATTATCGTTCCACGTGCTAATGTTGAAGTAATAGAATCCTGAGCAAACATAATACCTCAGAAAAAAAGCCCGTCAGGGCAACTCATTGATAGCGATGGTGGTGTAAGCCCCTCGGAAAAAAAGGTTTAGAGGGTTGATAAGGTTTAGAGGGTTTATATACATTAAAGCCCGTCAGGGCGACACTTTTATAGCGATGGGTGTGTAAACCCCTCGGGAAATGTAAGCCCCGAGTGTTTTTTCTTTCCACATTCCGGGTTTCCGAAAAGCCCGTAGGGCGACACAATGATAGCGATGGGTGTGTAAACCCCTCGTAGAAAATGGAAAATAAACTCTATGCCCTTCGCTCTTAGCCCTCTGCCTAAAAGCCCGTCAGGGCAACACTTTCATAGCGATGGTGGCGTAAGCCCCTCGGAAAATGTAAGCCCCGAGTGTTTTTTTCTTTTCTCCCTCCGGGTTCCCAAAAAGCCCCTAAGGGCGACACTTTCATAGCGATGGGTGTGTAAACCCCTCGGGAAATGAAAGCCCCGAGTGTTTTTTCTTTCCACATTCCGGGTTTCCAAAAAGCCCGTCAGGGCGACACTTTTATAGCGATGGGTGTGTAAACCCCTCGTTAAAAATGGAAAATAAACTCTATGCCCTTTGCTCTTAGCCCTCTGCCAAAAAGCCCGTCAGGGCGACACAACGATAGCGATGGGTGTGTAAACCCCTCGTAGTTATAAAATAAATAATATTAAGGAGAAAAAATGCCTGCATCTTTTTGTCATTTAGCGGTTCACATTATCTTTTCTACCAAAAATCGTAAAACCTGGCTCAAAAAACCCCTTGCTGAAGAAATGTATGCCTATCTTCATGGCATTATTATCAATTTAAAGGGTATACCTATTTCCATTGGCGGAATTGAAGATCATATTCATATTCTTTGTTTAGCTCCCAAAGAATTAAGTATGGTGGATTTTATGGTAAAGTTAAAAGCCAATTCCAGTAAATGGTTCCGGGAAAAAACCAAATTGGATTTTCATTGGCAAGATGGTTATGCCGCATTTTCGGTCAGTAAATCAAATATAGATGATGTAAAGGATTATATTGAACATCAAGCAGACCATCATCATAATATTACTGTAGAAGAGGAATTTAATGCTCTTTTGCAAAAACATTGGGACCCTGATATATTGAAGGAAAAGCAATCAGTTTAAATAAATGGGAATAATATTTGCGAGGGGCTTACGCCACCTTCTACATCATTGTGTCGCCCTGACGGGCTTTCAGGAAACGGAAAAAGAAATAATAGAATAAAGATTAGGGTTTACCTTTTACGAGGGGCTTACGCCACCATCGCTATATAAGTGTCGCCTTCCGGGCTTTTATGTATCTCAACCTTCTAAACCTTCTCAACCATCTTAACTTTCTACACCTTTGCTCGCAAAATCCTAAAAATCCTACAAATCCTCTTTCTCCCCGCTCTATTCTTTTATCCGTGTAAATCCGTTTAATCCGTCAAATCCGGATGGCTAATTTTCTTTCCGTTTCAGCAGGTTGGCATTGGTCACCACTGTCACGCTACTAAAAGCCATAGCCATTTCTGCAATCACGGGATGTAAAACCCCAAAGGCAGCTAAAGGAATCGCAATCAAATTATAGAAAAAAGCCCAGAACAAATTTTGTTTAATTTTAGCAAAGGTTTTTTGGGAGAGGTCTATCGCCAGGGGAATCAGTTTTAGGTCATTACGCAGAAGGGTTATATCTGCAGTTTCAATGGCAATATCGGTCCCCAAGCCCATTGCAAAGCCAATATCTGCCTGTTTTAAAGCCGGAGCATCATTAATACCATCACCTACCATACCTACAATCAGACCTTTAGATTGTAATTCCTTAATTTTCTTTGCTTTATCGCCAGGCAAAACAGGAGCCAGCACTTCTTGAATACCGCATTTTTCCGCAATGGAAATAGCTGTTTTTGTTTGGTCGCCGCTAATCATAATGGTTTTAATTCCTCTGCCCTTCAATTCCGCAATCACTTGGGGAGCATTATCTTTAATTGTATCAGCAAGATAGAACCAAGCAAGCAATTCCCTATCGGTTGCCAGTACAATTTGGGTAGCATAGTCCAGTGTCTCATCCTCAAAAGAGGGAAGGGTTATTCCTTCTTCCTGCAAAAAGTCAGCATTCCCTAATAGATATTGTTTTCCGTTTATTTTGCCTTTCACTCCTTTTCCCGGCATAGAGATAAAATCCTCGCGTGCAATCAATTCCGACAATTCAAATCCTTTCACCAATGCCATCGCCAAAGGATGTTCCGATGCCTGTTCTAAAGAAGCCGCAATTGCCCGATTTTCCTTATCCGTTCCTTGGAAACAAACCGTTTTTATTAGTTGCGGAATACCGTTAGTTAAAGTTCCTGTTTTATCAAAGACCATTGTATTCAGTTCTCTCATTCTTTGTAATGCTTCACCGTTGCGAATCAAAATCCCTTTTTTTGCTCCTATTCCACTTCCCACCATTAAAGCAGTAGGAGTTGCCAAACCTAATGCACAAGGACAAGCAATTACCAGAGTAGCTATAGAAGCCATCAATGCCGCCGCTAAACCTTTAACGGGAACCTGCAATGGAATAACGCTTATTATAGCAGAGGCAATATTTTGCATTGTATCAGGAAAAAGCATCCACACCGCGAAAACAATCACTGCCAAACATAGCACCACAGGAACAAAAATAGCGGTTATCTTATCTGCCAGCAATTGAATAGGAACTTTAGAATGCTGTGCCTCGCTTACCATTTGAATCACTTGCGCCAGAAAGGTCTCTTTACCAACCTTAGTCGCTTGCACTTCCAGATAGCCATCAAGGTTGATGGTTGCACCTAACACATTATCATTCGGCTTTTTAGTTACGGGAAGGGATTCACCTGTTGCCATTGACTCATCCACTAAACTATTTCCTTTAATCACAATGCCGTCGGTAGGAATTTTTGCTCCGGGCTTAACTATAAAGATATCCCCCACTTTCAGTTGACTAAGCGGAATTTCTTTTTCCGTGCCCGCATCCAAAATAATTGCCGTTTTAGCACCTAAACCGATTAGCTTTCTGATTTCCTCCGAAGCAGTTCCTTTGGCTTTTGCCTCCAGATAGCGTCCGGTTAAATGAAAAGAAATAATCATCGCAGCAATTCCGGCAAAACTATTTGCCACAATATCCTTTATAAACAGCGAAAGAGGAGCTGCCAGCAAAGAAGCGATTGTGCCCATTGCAATTAACACATCCATATTGGCAGTTCCGCTTTTTACCGCTTTATAGGCAGAAAGATATACCTGTCGGGCAGGGAAAATCATCGCCAGCAAACTCAATATCACCATCAGCCAGGCATCCATCTGTTCGCTAATAATTGCTCTTCCCAAAACCATATCGGGGATCATTAATAGCAGAACCAAGGCAGTAATCAGCCAGGAAAGCCCCATTTTCTTTTTTGCTACCTGCATTTGGCGGATTTGTTCGCTTTCTTTATCTGCCTCTGTCTCTTTCACTTTAAAACCCAGTTTTTCTATTGCCTGCTTAAAATCAGCAAGCGTTAATTGCTTGTCATCGTAAACAATGTATGCTTCTTCCAGAGTGAGATTTACATTTGCTTCGCTCACTCCTTTCAATTGTGACAGTGCTTTTTCGGCTCTCGCGCTGCAAGAAGCGCAATGCATTCCTTCAATTCCCAAGGTAATTTTCTTTTGCATTCCTGTTTATCCTTATTTTATTATATATTACCTGATTCTGAAATCCTGCTGATAACTTCTTTTCTTTCTGTGCAAAAGCAAAAGTAAATATAGTTTTTCAGCGTTGCTACTTTATCAACAGGAAATTTGTCTTATGGATATAATATCCCGAAAATTCAGTAACACAAGGAAAACTCTCATCTGATTGCCTAACTAACAAATTCATATTGGTTTACAACTCCGTCCTTAATAGCATTGCTTACCCATTGCTTACCCATTGCTAATGCCATCCGTAATGGTTAAGCAGTGCTTTCCTAATGCCCCTAAGAAAACCCCAAAAAATCAGCAACCCGGATGGGTCGGATTTTGCTGATTTATACTGATTTTTATGGGTTAAGTTCTGATTTCAGTTCACGCCGATTTCGCCGATTCCGCTGATTTTTATTTAATACTCCCCATTCTCAATTCTAAATTCTCAATTCTAAATTTTTTTAAGATTTTCCTTGACACAATTTTCCCTTTCTCTTTATATGGTTTTGTATATATAAAAGGTTCTTTATTATATAAGAAGAATTTATTATTTAGTGATAGGTGCTTTAGTTTCCTTCGGCTTTAATGCCAGAAACTAAACAAAAAATGTCTTAAATGCTTTATTTATTTAAGGAGAAGAAATTGGTTTTTTATCTTGACCCTAAACCCAATGCTTATATTAAAAAAATAGCAACCCCTTGCCCAAGCGCAGAAAAAATATCTTTCCCCAATTTCTTCATAAAAAGCTTTTTCCTTCATAGTAAACTACAGCTCTCCCTATCCTCTTTGGGAATTG